>ENA-ORNZ01000091-ORNZ01000091.1-human-gut-metagenome-genome-assembly--contig:-NODE-91-length-135868-cov-7.032316_pt1 | contig 135868 bp, 116 predicted proteins | sample MGYA00242124_ERZ509040 | MGnify/ENA primary metagenome ERZ509040 (study PRJEB26280, sample SAMEA2338733) | human gut metagenome | biome: human gut; feature: human-associated habitat; material: faeces... | reverse complement strand
CATTTCTAATTATTGCTGTTGCTTCTGGAAATAGAAAAAGCCGCCACTTCAAAATCATAAAGTGACGGCCCTTTCTAATGCCGGAATCTCTGAAACCAAAAAAGCACCCAGTTATTTGTTACTGAGTGCCTGCATTAGAATCGTATTTAATTGTTCAGATTTGGTCAGATTATGCCAAACCCTCCAGCGAAAAATCCGGTGTCTGAGAGTGCCAAATCACCCTCAAAAATACCCCCGAAATTGCTCTCTGGTTGTCCTATTTTTTAACCACTAAGGCCGTTTTTTGACCCCATTTTTGCCGGTTGTCCTATATTTAACCACTAAAAATTGGGTGAAAACGGCTCTCGTTTGGTCAAATCAAGTCAAACTATATCAGCCCGTTTAGGTATAAGAAAACCCCGGAAAACCTTGATTTTCCGGGGTTTTTGAACCATTTTGATATAGTCTGAGCAGTCGATTATCGCTTGCTGAACTGCGGAGCGCGACGAGCTGCTTTGAGACCGTATTTCTTACGCTCTTTCATTCTAGGATCACGAGTCAGGAATCCTGCTTTTTTCAGAACTGGTCTGTAGTCGTTATCTACAGTCAGAAGGGCACGTGCAACACCGTGACGGATTGCTCCTGCCTGTCCTGTGTATCCGCCGCCGTGAACGTTTACGATCACGTCAAATTTATCAGCGGTCTCTGTAGCTGCCAGAGGCTGACGAACGATAACTTTCAGGGTCTCCAGACCAAAATACTCATCGATGTCTCTTTTATTGATGGTAACTTTACCAGTTCCCGGTACAAGATATACTCTTGCGATAGATTTTTTTCTTCTTCCGGTTCCGTAATATTTTGCGCTAGCCAATGTTCTTTACCTCCCTATTAAAATGTTAATACTTCTGGTTTCTGAGCTGCATGAGCGTGCTCTGCACCAGCGTATACGTGAAGTTTTGTGAACATCTGTCTTCCAAGAGGTCCTTTTGGAAGCATGCCTTTCACTGCAAGTTCAACAACCTTCTCCGGTTTCTTAGCCATCATCTCACGAAGAGTAGCTTCTTTCATTCCACCAACATAATCGGAGTGGCTGTAATAGATCTTCTGATCCAGTTTTTTACCGGTTACTGCTACTTTATCAGCGTTGATTACGATTACGTAATCACCAGTATCTACGTGCGGAGTGTACTCCGGTTTGTTTTTTCCACGTAATACTTTTGCTACTTCAGATGCCAGACGTCCTAATGTACATCCTTCTGCATCAACAACATACCATTTTCTTTCAATCTTATCTGGATTTGCCATAAAGGTGTTCATGGATATAACCTCCTGTGAAAAATTCAATTTACTGTTTCATGTATATAGGAAACCGCCTTACCGGGGCTTATGGCATCGGCGTTTTCAAACTACGTCACACATTTAGTAATTATATTATACGGATTTTGGAATGTCAACTGTTTTTTACCCATATTTTGCATTTTTTCGTAAACTGCGAGTCTGTTTTTCGGGAAATACAGACCACTTGTGTCTTTACTCGAAATCCCATTCGGGATACCGGATCTGCACCAGGGTCAGCCCCTCCGGCCTTGCCGTTGCTCCCGCCATTTTTCGATCCTTCGCCGCAAGGATTTCTTTTACTTTCTCCGGCGGATAATCACCCTTTCCAACCTCAAGCAGTGTTCCGGTGATAATCCGTACCATATTGTAGAGAAAACCGTTTCCGGTGATCCGGAAGCGGATCAGATCGTCTTCTTTTTCCAAACTCGTTTCATAGATCGTACGGACCGTGTCGGTCACCTCCGGTTTGGCTGTTGCAAAGCTTTTAAAATCATGCGTGCCAACCAGATACGATGCTGCCTGCCGCATCGCATCCACATCCAGCGGGCCGTACCAGAAATAGGAATTCAGTCTCCGCGTCGGATCTGCAAAGGTGCGGTTCAAAATCCGATATTCATACGTTTTAACTGTTGCGGTAAAACGCGGGTGAAAGTCCGGCGGCACTTCGGATGATCCCTGAATACGGATATCTGCCGGAAGCCGTGTGTTGAGTGCAAATGCGATACGGTCCGCCGGCATTCTCGCATCCGTATCAAATACCGCAACATTGCCGAGAGCATGTACCCCGGCGTCGGTCCGGCTTGCGCCGATGCAGGCAATTTTTTTCGCAAAGAGATCGGAAAGAGCCTGATTTAATACTTCCTGTACTGTAATGCCGTTTGGCTGCACCTGCCATCCACAGTAATTTGTGCCGTCATACGCTACAATCAGCTTAATTCTGCGCATTCTTCTCCTCCGTTTTCGTCAAAGTCAGAGTCCGCACACGCGAAGGCCGATACTGCAAACAAGGTATGCCACAAGAACGCCATACGCCGCATAGTCGCGCGCCTGATACCGAAGCGGTTTCATTTGTGTCCTTCCCTCTCCTCCGTGGTAGCAGCGTGCTTCCATCGCCAGCGCCAGATCATTTGCACGGCGGAATGCTGAAATAAACAGCGGCACCAGAAGCGGCACCATGTTCTTTACTCTCTGGATAATATTTCCGCTCTCAAAATCCGCGCCGCGCGCCATCTGCGCTTTCATAATCTTGTCTGTCTCTTCAAGGAGAATCGGGATAAAACGGAGCGCGATTGACATCATCATTGAAATCTCATGCACCGGCACATGGATTTTTTTCAATGGTCCGAGCAGGCTTTCGAGTGCATCCGTCAGCTGGTTCGGTGTTGTCGTCAGCGTCATCAGCGAAGAGCCGATCATCAGGAAAATCAGACGCACCGACATACGGCATGCCATAGCCACACCCTCACGGGTGATCGTAATTTTCCAGATACGGACGAGCACCTCACCCGGCGTAAATAAGATGTTAAATACCATCGTAATCGCGAGCAGCACAAAAATTGATTTCAGACCCTTCGTGATAAATTTGAACGGTACCTTCGACAGTTTAATCATCACCGCAAGGAATACGGTTCCAAGCAGATAGCCCCAGTTGTGGAACAGAAAAAGGGAAATGACATAAACGAGCGTTCCCACAAATTTTACACGCGGGTCAAGCCGGTGCAGAATAGAATCTGCCGGGTAATACTGTCCCAGAGTAATATCTCTTAACATACTTCTGCTCCTTTTTTCCCGTTTTTCTTCTGACTTCCAAGCGCCGCAAGAATCGTATCGCGCGCCTCTTCAACTGTTGTCGCCGTTACGTCCACGTCCATGCCGTGTTCCTTTAGCGCATGCATAATATACGTCATCTGCGGCGCTGCAAGGCCGATTTTCTCGAGTTCTTTATAGTGGGCAAAGACTTTCTTCGGAGTATCGTCAAACGCCACATGACCGTGGTTCATGACAATAATCCGCTCTACATATTTTGCAATATCCTCCATGCTGTGCGATACGAGCACAACCGAAATGCCGCGCGTCTTATGCAGCAGCGCAAGCTGATCGAGGATTTCATCGCGTCCCTTCGGATCAAGGCCTGCAGTCGGCTCGTCAAGCACCAGAAAATCCGGGTTCATTGCAAGCACACCGGCAATCGCAACACGACGTTTCTGACCTCCGGAGAGTTCAAACGGCGATTTTTCATACATTTCCTTTGGAAATCCGACATGATCTAACGCCTCTTCCGCCCGTTTTCTGCATTCCTCCGGTGAAAGTCCCTGGTTTTTCGGACCGAAGCAGACATCTGTGATCACATCCGTCTCAAAGAGCTGATGCTCCGGGTACTGGAAAACCAGTCCCACATGGCTTCGAAGCTCTCTTAGCGGATATCCTTCTTTCCAGATATCCTCTCCGTTATACAGCACCCGTCCCAATGTCGGGCGGATCAGACCGTTCAAATGCTGCACAAGCGTCGATTTTCCGCTTCCCGTATGGCCGATAATCCCAACAAACTGGCCATTCGGAATTTCAAGATTGATATGCTCCAGGGCGTGCATTTCATATGCCGTTCCCGGGCTGTATGTGTACGTTACATCTTCAAGTTTCAATGACATAATGCATTCACCAGTTCTTCAATGGTCAAAATTCCCTCCGGGAGATCTACACCATTTTTTCTCAATTCATAAGCCAACAGTGTCACTTGGGGTACATCAAGACGGAGTTCTTTTAATTTCTCAACTTCGGAAAAAATCTCCCTTGGTGTCCCCTGCATTACCAGCTTACCGTTGTCCATAACGAACACACGGTCCGCAAAAACAACCTCTTCCATGTAATGCGTAATCAGAATAACCGTAACGCCCTTTTCTTCATTCAGCTTACGCACAGCGCGAAGAACCTCTTTTCGTCCGTTCGGATCCAGCATCGCGGTTGGTTCATCAAGAACAATACATTCCGGCTGCATAGCCATCACTCCTGCAATTGCAACCCTCTGTTTCTGACCTCCCGAGAGCTTATTCGGAGAGTGGGCCCGGTATGAAATCATCCCGGTCGCCGTAAGGCTCTCCTCCACCCGTTTCCAGATTTCATCGGTCGGGACACCCAGATTTTCCGGTCCAAAGCCGACATCCTCTTCCACCACATTTCCGATGATCTGGTTATCCGGGTTCTGGAATACCATACCGGCTTTCTGGCGGATCTTCCAGACATCCTCCTCATCTGTCGTCTTCATATCGTCCACCCACATGGTGCCTTCTGTAGGCACCAGCAGAGCGTTGATATGTTTCGCAAGCGTTGATTTTCCGCTTCCGTTATGCCCGAGCACCGCGATAAACTGACCTTTCTGGATTTCCAGACTGACGTCCTCGATCGCTTTTGTTACTTCCGGCTCCTGTCCTTCCTCCTCGTAACGGAGGTATTCATACCCAAGGCCTGCAGCACGTATCATACCCATGACATTATTCCCCGCTTTCTTCTGCATCCGAGCGGATTTCATCGATCAGATTCCAGATCTCCTCGCGTCCCTGTTTTGTCTCTGCAGAAAACGGAATCACAATCGTATCTTTCTCCACCTCCAGCGTCTCGCGGATCAGCTTGATCTGCTTCTGAAGCTGGCTGCGCTTGATCTTGTCCAGCTTCGTCGCAATGATGATCGGCTGATAGCCGTTTCGAAGAATCCAGTCGTACATGATGCGATCGTTGTTGGACGGTGCATGACGGATATCAATCAGAAGAAATACTGCGTGCAGCATTTTTGACTGATGCAGATAATCCTCGATCAGCTTGCCCCATTTTGCTTTAACCTCCTCGGAGGCTCTCGCAAAACCGTATCCCGGCAAATCCACCAGATACATTTCCTCATTGATGTGGTAGTAGTTGATCGTCTGTGTTTTTCCCGGCTGCGCACTGGTACGCGCCAGTGATTTCCGATTCATCAGGGCATTGATGAGAGAAGATTTTCCAACATTGGATTTTCCCGCAAATGCCACTTCCACCTGACCGGTATCCGGCAGTTTACTGGTGATTCCGCAGACGTGCTGCAGCTCTACCTGTTTAATTACCATACTTTTCTTCTCCTGTTTTTTGCATCTTCTGGCCTTACTTCTTTTCCACAAGTGCCAGTTTTAATACCTGTTCCATGCTGCCGACAAATTCGATCTGCAGTCCGTCTGTGATCTCCGCATCCAGTTCTCTGACATCCGGCTCATTTTTCTCCGGAACGAGAACCATATGGATACCGGCTTTCTTTGCCGCCAGCAGCTTCTCTTTTAAGCCGCCGATCGGAAGCACACGGCCGCGGAGCGTAATCTCTCCGGTCATCGCAACGTCTGCTTTTACCGGAACCTTTGTGATCGCGGAAACCATCGCCGTCGCCATCGTAATACCGGCAGACGGGCCATCTTTTGGAACGGCTCCCTCCGGAATATGAATGTGGATGTCGTGTTTCTCGAAAAATTCTTTCGGAATCTCATACTGCTCTGCCACGGAACGAATAAAGCTGATGCCCGCCTGCGCAGACTCCTTCATCACATCGCCGAGCTGGCCGGTCAGCAGAAACTCTCCTTTTCCCGGCATCACATTGACCTCGATCTGCAGCGTATCGCCGCCGACTGCCGTCCAGGCAAGACCGCGCACAATACCAATCTCCGGTTTTTCGTTGGCCGGCTGGAACTCATACCTCTCTTTTCCGAGGAACTCTTCCAGATTTTCTTTCGTCACAACAACCTCTTTTACCTGTTCCTCGAGAATCTTTCTCGCGCTCTTTCTGCAGATTCTGCCGATCTGGCGCTCCAGGGAGCGGACACCGGCCTCTCTGGTGTAGCCGCTGATCACTTCCATCAGCGCCTCATCCTCGATCACAAGCTGTGCTTCTTTCAGACCGTTCGCCTTCTTCTGCTTCGGAACGAGATGTTCTTTTGCGATATGGAACTTCTCGTTTTCCGTATAGCTTGAAATTTCAATCACTTCCATACGGTCCAGCAGCGGACGCGGAATGTTCTGAATATCATTTGCGGTTGCAATAAAGAGCACCTCCGAAAGGTCGATCGGAAGCTCTACGTAATGATCGGCAAATTTATTATTCTGCTCGGAATCGAGGACCTCAAGAAGCGCGGAAGAGGTATCTCCCTTGTAATCTGCACTTACTTTGTCGATCTCATCGAGCAGCATCAGCGGATTTTTCACCTTCGCCTGATGGAGTCCCGCCGCAATGCGTCCCGGCATCGCGCCGATGTAGGTTCTTCTGTGGCCGCGGATCTCCGCCTCATCCCGCACACCGCCGAGACAGATGCGGACGTATTTTTTATTCAGGGCTCGCGCCACGCTTCTCGCAATCGAGGTCTTACCGGTTCCCGGAGGGCCTGCCAGGCAGAGAATCGGGCTCTCGCCTTTCTTCGTCAGGGTGCGTACAGCCAGGAATTCGAGGATTCTCTCTTTTACTTTCGAAAGACCGTAGTGATCTTCCTCCAGAATCTCGCGTGCTCTTGCCAGATCTTGATTGTCACGGGATGCCTTATCCCACGGAAGCCCCAGCAGTGTCTCGATATAGCCGCGGATCACGCCTGCCTCGGACGGATTGTTGGCCGAATTTTCCAGACGGTGGATCTCCTCGGAAATCCGCTCTTTCACCTCTTTGGAGGCTTTGAGCTTCTCGAGCTGCTTCTTATAATTTTCAATCTCGGTCCGGGAATTGTCCTCGCCGAGTTCCTCGCGGATGACTTTAAGCTGCTCGCGCAGAATATAATCACGCTGGTTCTTATCGATCCGCTCTTTGATTTTTCCCTGAATCTCCGAACGGATCTCCTGAATCTGAATCTCGTTGGCGATCATGACGCAGAGCGTATCATACCGCTCGGAAAGCTCCACAGCCTCCAGCAGTTTCTGGCGGTTTACGTAGTCGAGGGGCAGATTCATGCAGATCTGGTCCACCAGCTTTCCAACTTCTTCGGTTCCGAGGATCTGGCCTGCCAGTTCCTTGCTGACTTTCTGCGTCTGCTCGCAGTAGACGGCAAACAGCTCTTTTAAGTTGCGCAGCATTGCCTCCTGCTCGATATCGGAAAACTGCATTTCGTCCGAGCCGGTAAACAGCGCCACCTCGGCGCGGAGATACTCGCTCTCCTCTTCCTCGAAGTTCAGCAGTTCTGCGCGTCTTTCTGCTTCTACGAGAATCCGAAGAACATCCTTTGGCATTCTCACAACCTGTTTGATGACCGCAATTGTTCCAATTTTATACACATCAAGCAGACCCGGTACTTCCGTATCCGGGTCTTTCTGTGTAATCAGGAAAATTTTCTGGTCACCCAGCATTGCCTCCTCGACCGCACGGATCGATTTGGCTCTGCTGATATCAAAATGTACAATCATATCCGGCAAAATCGTTGTTCCACGCAGCGCAATCGCCGGTAATACTTTTGTCACTTCTTCCATTTAAGTTTCCTCCTGCGTTTTTCAGGCGGTTTCCGGTCTTCCGGATCTTCTTCCCATATTCCGCCGTGGAACAGGGGCCGGTTCGCCGTGAATAATCTCCGGCTCCGCCTTCTTTTCTACAGCGTCCTTGGTGATGACGCATTCTTTTGTCGTATTGTCCGACGGGATCTCATACATCAGATCCATCATCGTATCTTCCATGATTGCGCGGAGACCTCTGGCGCCTGTTTTCCGCTCCAGGGATTTCTTTGCAATCGCTTCGAGTGCATCTTCTTTGAAGTCAAGCTGTACGCCGTCCAGCTCAAACAGCTTCTTGTACTGTTTGACCAGAGAATTCTTCGGCTCAACCAGAATCTTCATCAGGGCCGTCTCATCCAGAGAATTTAACGTAACGACAATCGGCACACGTCCGACAAACTCCGGAATCAGGCCGAACTTGGTCAGATCCTGCGGCATGACCTGACGGAGCAGATCTCCGACATTCTCATCTTTTGCATGGCCGATCGGATTGTTGAATCCAATGGATTTCGTATCCTGTCTCGTCTCGATGATCTTCTCGAGTCCTTCGAATGCACCGCCGCAGATAAAGAGGATATTCGTCGTATCAATCTGAATAAACTCCTGATGCGGATGCTTTCTTCCGCCCTGCGGCGGAACGGAAGCTACAGTTCCCTCCAGGATTTTCAGCAGTGCCTGCTGTACACCCTCGCCGGAAACATCTCGTGTGATCGAAGCGTTTTCGGATTTTCTTGTGATTTTATCGATCTCATCGATGTAGATGATGCCGTGCTCAGCGCGCTCGATATCATAGTCTGCTGCCTGAATGAGGCGGAGCAGAATGTTTTCTACGTCCTCGCCGACATAACCTGCCTCGGTGAGCGCCGTTGCGTCTGCAATTGCAAACGGAACGTTGATCAGTTTGGCCAGTGTCTGTGCCAGATACGTTTTTCCGGAACCGGTCGGTCCGAGCATCAGAATGTTGCTCTTCTGCAGTTCGATGTCGGAGGATGCACCGGAAAGCACTCGTTTGTAATGGTTGTAAACAGCAACGGAGAGCACTTTTTTCGCCTCATCCTGTCCGATTACGTAGTCATCCAGAAATGCTTTGATTTCCTTTGGTTTGATCAGGTTGATCTCGTCGGTATTCTGCTCGCCGTACAGATCCTCAAACTCTTCCTGAATGATCTCCGAGCAGATTGCCACGCAGTCATCACAGATGTATGCCCCGTCCGGGCCTGCGATCAGCTTGCGTACCTGGTCTTCTGTCTTTCCGCAGAAAGAGCAGCGGATCTTGGTATCATTCCCTTTTATAGCCATCGTTTTCTTCCTTTCAACATATTACAACTAAACCTTATCGCCGGATAAGGCAAAAGGTGCCACAAAAGCCTCATTGCCGGAACTACGCTTTTGGACACCTTTCCTCTCTTATCGGTTCGTAATTACATTATCAATCAGACCGTATGCTTTTGCTTCCTCTGCGGACATGTAGTTGTCACGCTCGGTATCGATCTCAATCTGTTCCAGCGGTTTTCCTGTATTTGCCGCCAGAATTTCATTTAATTTCCGTTTGGTTTTCAGAATCTGTTCTGCAACGATTTTGATCTCGGTTGCCTGACCCTGTGCACCGCCGGATGGCTGATGAATCATGATTTCAGAGTTTGGCAGAGCCATTCTCTTTCCTTTGGTACCGCCGGCAAGAAGGAATGCTCCCATGCTGGCAGCCATACCGATACAGATCGTGGATACATCACATTTGATGTACTGCATCGTATCGTAGATAGCAAGTCCTGCGCTTACAGAACCTCCCGGGCTGTTGATATACATGTGGATATCTTTTCCCGGATCTTCAGACTCCAGGAACAGCAGCTGTGCAACGATCAGGTTTGCCGATACGTCGGTAACTTCCTCTCCCAGAAAAATAATACGGTCGTTCAGCAGTCTTGAATAAATATCGTAACTTCTCTCTCCCCTGCTTGTCTGCTCGATGACATAAGGTACAAAACTCATTCAATTGCCTCTCTTTCCGAGGTCTTACGCCTCTTTTGCGCTGTCGGCCATGAGAGTTACTGCTTCCTGAACAGCGAGATCTTTCTTCATCTGCTCTTTCTCATATTCGCCAACGAGCTCTTTGAATTTATCCAGCTCCATTTTGTACATTTCAGCCATTTTAGCCAGCTCTTCGTCCAGCTTCTCATCGCTGATCTGGATGTTTTCTGCTTCTGCAACTTTCTCAAGTACCAGTCTGCTCTCGATTCTCTTAACAGCCTGCGGTTTCATCTGCTCTTTTAAGGAATCAACGGTAGCGCCTGTAAACTGCATGTACTGCTCCATGGACAGACCCTGGGACTGGATTCTTCTTGCGAAATCGTCAACCATGTTCTCTACCTGCGTATCGATCATAGCTTCCGGAATCTCCATTGTTGCGTTCTCTACTGCTTTATCTACGACAGCGTTCTCTTTTTCTGTCTTAGCCTGCTCTTCTTTTTTCTTGGTCAGGTTGTCTTTGATTTCTTTTTTGTACTCATCCAGAGTATCGAACTCGGAAACGTCTTTTGCGAAGTCGTCATCAAGTGCCGGAAGCTCTTTTGCTTCGATTTTGTGGATGGTGCATTTGAATACTGCTACTTTTCCAGCAAGCTCTTCTGCCTGATAATCCTCTGGGAAAGTAACGTTTACTTCCTTCTCCTCTTCCAGAGCTGCGCCAACGAGCTGCTCTTCGAATCCCGGAATGAAGGAATGGGAGCCAAGGGTCAGCGGATAATCTTTTCCAGCGCCGCCGTCGAACGGAACGCCGTCTACAGAACCTTCGAAGTCAAGTGTAACGGTATCTCCGTCTGCTGCCGGACGATCCTCTACATTGATGGTTCTTGCATTTTTCTCCTGCTCTTTTTTCAGCTCAGCTTCTACTTCTTCATCTGTAACGGTTGTATCAGCTTTTGCTACTTCCAGACCTTTGTACTCGCCAAGGGTAACTTCCGGTTTTACTGCTACAGTTGCGGTAAAGATGAAAGCTTTGCCTTTTTCGATCTGCTCTACGTTGATCTCCGGACGGGATACGATGTCCAGTTTGCTCTCTTCTGCTGCTTTGGAATACTCTTCCGGAACAAGGCTGTTTACAGCATCCTCATAGAATACTGCCGGGCCATACATTTTTTCTACCATAGCTCTCGGAACTTTTCCTTTACGGAAGCCCGGAACGCTGATATTCTTTTTCTGTTTCTGGTAAGCTTTCTCCAGTGCTTTTTCTAATTCTTCAGCCGGAACCTCAATGGTAAGTTTGGCCATATTCTTTTCTAAATTTTCGACCTGTACACTCATTTTATCAATTTCCTCCTTGATTTATCTGAAAAGCGGCAGAAAACCTGCACACCTCTCCATTCTACAGTCATTTATTGAGTATAGCATACTCTTTTCAAAAACGCCAGTGATTTTTTTATATTTCTGTGGTTTTTAGGCTTTTTTTAGCAATGAAATACGATTTTTTTCCGCCATTTCTTTTGCTTTGTCCTCTCCCTGCAGAACACGGATCAGCTCCAGTGCGAAGTCAGTGGCTGCTCCCATGCCGCGGCCGGTGGTCACATTTTTGTCGGTGACTGCCGGTACATCGAGTACGTTTGCGCCTGCCAGCTTTTCTTCAAATCCCGGGAAGCAGACGGCGTTTTTATCTTTTAAGATGCCCATCACACCAAGGATGCTCGGCGCTGCGCAGATGGCTGCCAGTTTCTTTCCCTGATCGTCATAGGAACGGATCAGCGCTGCGAGCGTCTCGTTTCCGGCCAGATTTAATGTACCCGGCATTCCGCCCGGAAGTACCAGCATGTCTCCGTCATCAAACTCTCCCTCTTCGATGGTTTCATCTGCAAGAATGGTGATTTTGTGGGATCCTGTTACTTCTTTTCTTCCCATAATAGAAACGGTGCATACGTCTTCTCCGGCTCTGCGCAGCAGATCCACCGGGGTCAGTGCCTCAATCTCTTCACATCCGTCTGCCAGAAATACATAAATCTTTGCCATGGTTTTGTCCTCCTGTGTTGTATGATCAGTCTCGTGTGTTTTGTCACGTGATATTCTCTGCTTTTCTTTGTAACAAACCGCCGCTATTATACCACATTTTTCCGCGGAATGCTTGCATTTCATAAAAATTTCAGGACTTTTTTTCGCAAAAAGCCGGATTTCGCTTAACATCACGGGAAAAGCATGGTAAACTCTTGAAAAAAGCAGTGATGCAATCACGAGAAGGAGTCTCTTTTATGGAAATCGAACGCAAATACCTTCTGGATCAGCTTCCGGAAAATCTTACAAGCTATCCATGTAAAAAAATCGAGCAGGGCTATCTTTCCACCGAACCGGTTGTCCGCATCCGCCGCTCTGACGACGAATATTATCTGACCTACAAGTCAAAAGGGCTGATGGTGCGTGAAGAGTATAATCTTCCGCTCACAAAGGAATCCTACCTGCATCTGCGGGAAAAGGCAGACGGCGTTCTCATCTCAAAAACACGCTATCTGCTGCCGCTTACCGGAACGGATCTGACGATCGAGCTCGATGTCTTTGATGCGCCGTATGAAGGTCTTTACCTCGCAGAGGTGGAGTTTCCGGACGAAGCATCCGCAAACGCCTTTGTTCCTCCGGTATGGTTTGGAAAGGATGTAACCTATTCTTCCGATTATCACAACAGTACGCTCAGTAAAGGAAAAAAACTATAAATTACCAGAAAAAATCCCGGTGCCTTTTCCACGGCTGCCGGGATTTTTCCGCTCGTTTGTTTTTTTACTCTTTTTGTGCTTGCTTTTTGCTTGTTTTGGTTTGTTTTTTTTGTGCATACATTCTTTATTTTTGCTGCTTTCACATTAGCGTCATTCTGTCAAAGCGGCGGTGCTGCTCCTTCTAATCCACTCCCTTTGATTTCCGGATGCAGGCTCGTGTTGCATCAATAACAGCACTTCTCAGGTTCTCCCGCTCCAGTACGGCAACCGCTTCGATGGTGGTTCCGCCTGGCGAGCAGACCATGTCTTTTAATTCTCCCGGGTGCATTCCTGTCTCGAGAAGCATTTTGGCGCTTCCAAGGACAGACTGTGCAGCAAATTCATATGCCTGTTTTCTCGGCATTCCTTCGGCTACGGCCGCATCTGCAAGAGCCTCCAGGAAAAGAAATACGTACGCCGGCGAGCTTCCGCTGACACCTGTGACGGTATCCATCAGATACTCCGGAACAACTTCTGCGCGGCCAAAGCTTTTCAGGAGGGTTAAAACGAGCTGCAGCTCTTCCTCCGTCACGAGATCATTGGCACAGACGCCGGTCATTCCTTCTCCGACGAGTGCTGGTGTGTTTGGCATGGTGCGAATTAACTTTGTTGGTTTTCCGATTTCTGTACCCAGCCATTGTAAAGACTTACCGGGAAGAATCGATACGATAATCTTCTCGGGTGAGATGAAGTTTTTGACGAGGTTTATTATATTTTTTATTTGGTTTGGCTTTACTGCCAGGAATACAAGATCGGATCCGGCTACGACCGCTTCGTTCTCCATAGTCGCCTGGACTCCAAACTGGTTGGTCAAGCGTTCCACACTTTTCTCCGTGCGGACCGATACCAGAATGTCATCTGCAGATACAACTCCTTTTTGGATCATTCCGCCAATCATGGCACTCGCCATGTTGCCGCCGCCGATAAAACCTACTTTCATGTCTGTTCGCCTCCGTATACCTGTGTTGTAAAAAATATATGCGACACCCATAGTATGCAACAAAATTTACTTTTTTGCAATACTTTTTCTCTATTTTTCTTCTTTTCTTTTACAATTTTCTTTATTTTTTTCGAATGAAATGTCGCTGTTTGTCGACGAATGTCGAAAAGTGTCTTTTTCTGTCTTTTTTCGCTTTTCTATTCCGCCGGAATCAGCCTTTGGCGGCGGCCTCTTCGGCGTATTTTGTTGTCACGAGTGTCTTGTACGGTGCCTTTTTCTCCAGCTCTCCCGCCTGCTCCAGAATCTCCTGCAGAAGATCAAAACTTTCTTCCTCAAAGATCAGATTTTCTTTCCACGTATCCTGCTCATAGTAGCGGCGCACGATCGCGGTGATGGTTTCCAGCTCGGTTTCTGCAAACTGCGGCGCAATCACTTCTGCAATCTCCTCCGGTGTGTGCGTCTGCACGAAGTCCATTCCCTTCTGCAGTGCCTTCGTGAATTTTTCTACGGTTGCGCCGTGCGTTTTCAGATAACTCTGTTTGACGCTGTACGACGTATACGGCACATACCCGGATTCCGTTCCGACCGATGCCACGACATAGCCGTCGCCCTTCTGCTCGAGCAGTGTTGCGGACGGTTCAAATTCAATCGTATAATCCCCCTGCCCGCCGGAGAACGCGGCAGCTGTGGAACCAAAATCGATACTCTGGTTGATGTTTACGTCTTTTTTATCAATCCCTTTCTGCGCCAGAACATACTCAAAGACCATTTCCGGCATACCGCCTTTTCTTCCCCCTAATACCTCTTTGTTTTTCAATTTCTCCCAGGTAAACGAATTGTCTTTCTCTCTTCCCACAACAAAGTTTCCCGCCCGCTGCGTCAGCTGCGCGAAGTTCACAACCGGGTCTGCGGTTCCCTCGAGGTACGCGTAGACGGTTGCCTCCGCCCCCATAAACCCGATATCCGCCTCGCCGGAAATCATCGCTGTCAGCACTTTATCTGCACCAAATCCTGTTATCAGCGTCAGATCAATGCCCTCGTCCGCGAAATACCCCTCCTCAATTGCCACATACTGCGGGGCGTAAAAAATGGAGTGGGCAACCTCATTTAATGTCACCTGCTCCACTTTTTCTTTTGTCTCATCTTTTGCCCCGCATCCCGCCAGCGTCACTGCCGCCATTGCCAGTACAAGCGCACCTGTCAGCCATTTTCTTTTCATCAACAGATTCTCCTGTTTTTTCATTCTAACCTTAGAATATGATTTCCCGGTAAAAATGCGTGCAAAAAACGAAGGAGAAACGTTCGAATTTCGTTTCTTATTTCTTCTCTTGTTTTTCTTTTGCCTTCTGTTCTTCTTTCGTCCGGATTTTGTCTTCGTACATTTTCTTTTCATTCTACAATCTACCTTATCGCTCCGTCAACACATTTAGGCTTCCTTTTCCGAAATTTTCTATTTTGAAAAACAAATTGAGGATCTCCGCAAAATTTGTTATAGTAAGGGTAATTCAAACAGTTACAAAGGAGGCTATTATGAAAATAAAATCAGTTGCTGTTCTGGGCGCCGGAGCGGTTGGGTCTTATGTGATCTGGGGGCTTTCGGAGAAAAAGGACATCCGGCTTGGCGTTATCGCGTCCGGGGAACGGGCGAAGCGTCTGAAAAACAAAGAATGCAAAATTAACGATACGGTTTATCGCCCGGAGGTATGGACACCGGAAGAGGCACACGGCGTGGATTTTCTGATCGTCTCGCTCAAATACGGCGCACTGCCGGGGGCTCTTGACGATATCACTGCCGTTACCGGCGAGAATACTGTGATCATGAGTCTGATGAACGGCGTGGACAGTGAGGAGATCATCGCGGAAAAAGTCGGTGCGGAGCATCTGCTTCATGCTGTTATCAAAGTAGCTTCTCATAAAGAGAATGACGGCTACGTTTTCAACCCTGAGGCGACGCTCGGCATCATTTTCGGCGAAGTTTCGGCGCCGTACGACAGTGAGCGTGTGCAGGCTGTTCTGGATCTGTTCTCCGGCACAGGGCTGCATTACCGGGCAACCGATTGTATTTTAGAGGAAATATGGAGCAAATTCCGGCTGAATGTCTGCAATAACCTGCCGCAGGCTATTCTCGGTGCCGGGGTCGGCTGCTACCGCGACAGTGTGCATATGAAGGCGATCAGTGACGGACTCCGCGCAGAACTGATGACGATTGCGGAGGCAAAGGGAATTGATATCAGCAAGGCGGATGTCTCCTCGGGACGCGGAAGTGCGGTTCCGCCGACGGCGCGCTACTCGACGCTCCAGGATCTCGATGCGGGACGCCATACGGAAATTGATATGTTCTCGGGTGCGCTGATCCGCATGGGAAAAGAGCTGGGAATTCCAACGCCTTACAATGAATTTACATACCATATGATCAAAGCACTGGAAGAGAAAAACGACGGACGGTTTGACTACAGCGGAAGCGAAGAACCGCTCTGGGCGAAATAGATACGATAGGAGAATCTCACGATGAAAGAAATCAAATGGGCTGTACTCGGATGCGGTGTGATTGCAAATGAAATGGCGGTCGCACTGCAGAAAAACGGAAAGAATATTTACGCGGTCGGCAACCGGACCCATGAGAAGGCGGCTGCTTTTGCGGAGAAATATGGAATTGGAAAAGTTTACGATGATTTCCATGAGATGTTTACCGATCCGGAGGTCGATGTCATTTATATCACGACGCCGCACAACACGCATCTTGGCTTTATGAAAGAGGCGATTGCCAATGGAAAACACATTCTCGTTGAGAAATCGATTACGCTGAACAGTGACGAGCTCGACGAGGCCATAGCGCTTGCGAAAGAAAAAGGTGTCATCATCGGAGAGGCAATGACGATTTACCATATGCCGATCTACAAAGAACTGAAAAAAATTCTCGACTCCGGCCGTCTCGGCAGAGTCAATCTGATCACGATGAACTTCGGCAGTTTCAAAGAGTACAACATGAAGAACCGCTTCTTCAACCGGAATCTCGCAGGCGGCGCGATGCTTGATATCGGCGTATACGCACTCTCCTTCATCCGCTGGTTCTTCGACTCCAAGCCGGATCAGCTCCTTTCCCAGGTAAAGCCCGCTCCGACCGGTGTGGACGAGCAGGCCGGCCTCCTTCTCACCAATCAGGAAGGACAGATGGCAAGTGTGATGCTCTCTCTCCACTCCAAACAGCCGAAACGCGGCATGGTTTCCTGTGAGAACGGATTTATCGAGATCATGGAGTACCCGCGTGCCTGGGAAGCAAAAATCACAGACGCTTCCACCGGCGAATCCGAAATCATCAAAGCCGGTGACAACGCCGATGCACTCGCCTATGAGCTCGCCGACATGGAACGCGCCATCAATGGAGATGCATCTGCCATGCACCTCGACTACACGAAGGACGTCATGGATCTGATGACCTCCTTCCGCAGAACCTGGGGCTATACGTACCCGGAGGAAGAAAAATAAGATTCGCACATCAAAAGCCCCTGCCCGGCACACATCAGATGCCGGGCAGGGGCACTTCTTTTCACCTGCAATACTCTGCAATTTTCTTTTTCAGTAATTCCGCATCAATCGGCTTTGCGATGTGCACGTCCATGAGGATCAGGTCGAAGGTGTATTCCGGGCTGTCCTGGTAAAGTTCAAGCTTCTTTGTTCTTCCATCGTTTCACCCGTCTTCCACGCATATTTTATACTTCATTTTACGCTGATATTATTTTCTCTGTCAACCCAAATAACATTACATTTCCAATATTTTGCATGTCTTTTTTATTTTTCTGAATTTTTTTAAAATCTTCCGTTTTTCTCTTGCACAATTGTTTTTATACGTATATAATTGTCTGCAGAAAGCAAAGGGGAGCTCGCGTGCGAAGCGGGCTGAGAGTAGGATGCATCTCCTAGACCCTGAACCTGATTTGGGTAATGCCAACGTAGGGAGATACGATATGCACATTTTCTGCAGATATACCTCCACGTATATCTGCTTTTTTAATCTCTATGAACACATCATCAACAGGTTCTTCCAGTACCACAAGGGAATTTGCTTCTGCAAAAATACTCACACAGGAGGAACAAAAAATTATGTTAGGCACTTGTCTTGACAATGTCAGAAAAACAACCCCTCTCGTACACAACATCACAAATTACGTTACGGTAAACGATGTCGCCAACATTCTGCTGGCATGCGGCGCAAGCCCGATCATGTCCGATGAACCGGAGGATGTCGAGGATATCACCTCCATCTGCGGCGGTCTGAACATCAACATCGGAACGCTGCACAGAACGAGCATCGACGGCATGTACCGTGCCGGTGCAAAAGCAGCTTCGCTCGGCCACAAAATCCTGCTCGATCCAGTCGGCGCAGGTGCAAGCCACTTACGTACTTCGACCGCAGTCGGACTGATGGAAAAAATCCCGTTCACCGTCATCCGCGGAAATATTTCCGAAATCAAAACACTGGCACTCGGAAGCGGAACGACAAAGGGTGTTGACGCAGACGTTGCCGATAAAGTAACAGACGAAAACCTCGACAGCGCCGTTGCTTTTGCAAAAAACTTTGCGAAAGACCACAACTGTGTTGTCGCCATCACAGGAGCAATCGACCTCGTTGCCGATGCTGACACCTGCTACGTGATCCGCAACGGACGCGCCGAGATGGGAAGCATCACCGGAACAGGCTGCCAGCTCTCCGGCATGATGACCGCTTACCTCGTTGCCAACCCGGACGAGCCGTTAAAAGCCGCTGCTGCTGCTGTCTGCGCGATGGGACTTGCCGGCGAGATCGGCTGGAGCCATATGAAACCGGAAGACGGCAACTCCACCTACCGGAACCGCATCATCGACGCCATCTACCACATGGACGGCGAGACGCTGGAGAAAGGTGCAAAGTATGAAGTGCGATAAAAAAGGCCTGCTTTTATATGCTGTGACAGACCGCAGCTGGCTGAACGGCGAGACACTGTACAGCCAGGTGGAAAAGGCTCTGCAGGGCGGCGCAACGTTTATCCAGCTCCGCGAAAAAAATCTTGACCAGGATCACTTTATGGAAGAGGCACTGGAACTGAAAAAACTCTGTGCCGCATACCATGTTCCTTTCGTCATCAACGATAACGTGGAAATCGCAGCTAAGATGGATGCGGACGGCGTTCACGTCGGCCAGAGCGATATGGAGGCCGGCGATGTCCGTGCTAAGCTTGGCCCGGACAAGATCATCGGCGTTTCGGCGCAGACCGTGGAACAGGCCATTCTCGCCGAGCAGCGCGGGGCAGATTACCTCGGCGTCGGCGCGGTCTTCCACACCGGTTCCAAGGCGGATGCGGAGGATGTCAGCCACGAAACGCTGACTGCTATCTGCAATGCCGTTAACATCCCTGTCATCGCCATCGGCGGCATCACACGCGATAACGTGACGGAGCTTTCCGGCAGCGGCATCTGCGGCATCGCCGTCATCAGTGCCATTTTTGCACAGAAAGACATTGTTTCCGCAACGAAGGATCTGAAAGAACAGACTCTACGCATGCTGGAAAACAAATAATTTTACGTAACCATTCATCCTCACACCAGGCGGCAGACTGGGGGCACCACTTTCTTTGTCGCCTGTCCAAAAAGAAAAGTAATGCAAAGGAGTAATTCTCATGGACGCGAAAAACATGAAAACAGCATTAACAATCGCGGGAAGTGATTCCAGCGGAGGCGCCGGCATTCAGGCAGACATCAAAACCATGATCACAAACGGAGTTTACGCCATGTCGGCAATTACCGCACTCACCGCCCAGAATACCACCGGAGTTTCCGGTATTTTCGATGTAACACCGGAGTTTCTGGCCGCACAGCTTGACGCCGTCTTTACGGACATCTTCCCGGACGCCGTCAAAATCGGTATGGTATCCTCCCCGGCACTGATCGAAGTCATCTCCGAACGGCTTCGCTTCTACCAGGCCAAACACATCGTTGTGGACCCGGTCCTCGTCGCTACAAGCGGCTCCGCGCTCGCTTCGGGCGGCGTGCCTGACCTGATGAAAAAACTGCTCTTTCCTCTGGCCGAAGTCATCACACCGAATATCCCAGAGGGAGAAGTTCTCTCCGGCATCAAAATCCAGTCGGAAAGCGATATGGAACGCGCCGCAAAAGAGATCGGGGATTCCTGCGGCTGTGCCGTTCTGTTAAAGGGCGGCCACAGTATCAATGATGCCAACGATCTTTTATATCACAACGGCACATTTACCTGGTTCACCGGAAAACGCATCGACAATCCGAACACACACGGCACCGGCTGTACACTCTCCAGCGCCATCGCATCGGGGCTCGCAAAGGGGGTTTCCCAAACTTAAAGATACCACACTAAAACCCACGCTTACATTACTTCCAAACAATACAATTTTGGAGGTAAAACCCTATGAAATGCCTTGTATCCTGCGAGTATAACTTCGATAACTGCTGTGTGGAACTGAAATTCACCGATGGCAGTATGATTGCGATTGATACCATCGCTGTTGAGAACGGGGTTGCCCGTAATATGTACGAATGTTCAGAACTTGACTATCTGATCTACAACGCTCCTTTGGAGTATGCTGACCTAATTTTGAACGGTGATCCCGAAACATATCTGAAAACTGTAACGGAATACAAACCATTGGATAATTGATTTTGAGCCGTCTATAGTGCAGACTATGGGCGGCTTAAAAATCGCATATCCGATGAAAGACAAACATTTTTATGTATTTTGAAAAAATCCCCTTGCGTAAGGTATTGCTTGTGACGCTGCGTAATGATGTAAAATAAGCAGCATAAGGAGGTGAAAGCTATGTCAAAGTACACAACTGGAGAAATTGCAAAGCTCTGCGGCGTTTCTGTGAGAACGGTGCAATACTATGATTCGAGAAACATTCTCGTCCCCAGCGAACTATCGGAGGGCGGTCGCCGTCTTTATTCTGAAGATGATCTGAAGCGGATGCGGATTATCTGCTTCTTGCGTGAAGCAGGACTTCCAATCAACAGCATCGGTGAGTTGTTCGCCGAGGAACATCCGGAAAAGATAATTTCCATTTTGCTGGATCAGCAGGAGCAAGCACATCGGGAAGAAATAGCTGAAGGACAGAAAAAACTCGGTATCATTGAAAACATCAAACGTGAGCTGAAAGAAGTTGAAAATTTCTCCGTTGAATCTATTGGTGATATAGCATATGTAATGAAAAACAAAAACAAGTTAAGGAAGATGCGTTGGCTCATGGTGCTTACAGGCATCCCCGTAACCGCACTACAATGGACATCTATTATTTTATGGATTACTAACGGTCTTTGGTGGCTGTTCGCTATTTGGGCGTGTGTGGCAATACCGTGGGGCATTGCGGTTTCGATCTATTATTTCAAGCATGTTGCCTATATTTGTCCCGAATGTCACGAGGTATTCAGTCCCCGTTTCAAGGAATTGTTTTGGGCGTACCACACACTGAAAATGCGCCGTCTGACTTGTCCGAAGTGCGGACATAATGGACTGTGCATTGAAGTATACGCAGAAAAGGGTGGTGCAAACAATGTCTAAATATAAGAAACCGTTATTGTTCGCCCTCTGCCTTTTGCCGATTGCGATTATTGCAGGAATTTTCGTAGGTTTTTGTCAATTAGACACCTATTCTGAGGAAATAATTGCCGAAGTGGTTGCCGAGCTTGGAAGCACAGATATTTTAATTGTGGTTGCTGCGGTGCAGACGGTAGGCTATGCACTATTCTGTGGATTCTTTGGTTATATTCTTGCAGATAAAATCGGGCTCTGGAAACCTATTCAATTTGAGAAAAGAAGCTTAATTGTTACGTTTGTAATCTCCGTAGTCGGTGGTATTGTATTCAGTCTTGACCATTGGGTATTTGGCAGTATGATTGACGGCATTCAAGCTGCTAATGTCGCAGGTTTGACCGTGAGCGGTGTGATTGCATCTGTTCTGTACGGCGGCATCATAGAGGAAGTGATGCTGCGGTTGTTCTTTATGTCGCTGATTGCCTTTATTGTGTGGAAATTGTTCTTCAAGAAACTCGACAAGGAGAACATTCCAACAAGTGTGTTCGTAGTTGCAAACATTGTTGCGGCACTTCTTTTTGCCGCAGGACATTTGCCGGCTACAATTAGTATTTTTGGCATATTGACACCTCTGATCTTATTCCGTTGCTTCCTGCTCAACGGTGGATTCGGACTTGCATTCGGTTGGTTGTATCGCAAGCATGGGATTGTTTATGCAATGATGGGGCACGCATTGTTCCATATCGTGAGCAAGTTGATTTGGCTTATTTTTATCTAAGTGTTCATAATGAACAAACCGCTGCAATTTCCATCCCCTTATCGGATGGAAGTTGCAGCAGTTTTTCTGTTTTATGGATTCTGTTGTTTTTGCTTTAACATTTCATTGAGTTTTTCCGTACTCCTTTTGGTTATGGAATAAATGATCGCCCAAATCACGACATAGCCCACAACAAAAATAGCCGAGAAAACTACAATGGGCATTACACCCCAAACGAGCCAATCGTTGAGTAGATAAGTGCCGAGGTAGCTGATATATAAAACGCTACCGTGAATCAAAATTGCCACCATCAAGGGTAGCCGTTCGATTTGATAAATGGCATTCATACCGCCTGCAATAAAAGCAAGTGCGGTTATTGAAAAGATTCCAATGCAGACCTGATTTACGGTTAGAGTATCTATGGCAGCGGTCTGTTGCAAAATCAGATAGAGTATCGCTAAAATGATGGGACCCATGCCGCAAGCTACAAAACCTCGGCGCAAAAACTCCAAAACAAATTTTCTCATATTCCTTCATACCTCCTTCTGATTTCCGCAAAGCAGCGTCTGGAAACATATTCCCGATAGCCACATTGAAATACGGCATCCACACCGCCGCTGAACACCGCATCAAATCGCAGAATACGATGCTCATTTGCAAGGGTTGATTTGTTGATGCGGATAAAGTAAGAGGGTAGGAAATCCTCTAAATCACGAAGCCTGTCTTTGAGCGAAAAGTGGTTACCGCCTGTATCAATGGCAATCACTTTTCTGTTAAGAATGGTGATACATTCGATTTCTGAAAATGCCAGTTTCCGTATCTCATCATCCCTGTATCCCATAATGTAGTCCTCACCGGAATAACTACAGACAAGGTTCTCGATTTGCTGTGTTAGAGAAGAAGGAGCATGAACGACTGCTATAATTTCTTCTTCTGCGTTTTTGTCGATAATGAGCTTATATTTCATCTCCTCAATCCTTACTGTTTTTTCATTTGCCTGAGAAAGCAGAATACGGCAATAACCGTTATCAATACACCATACAGCAAAACGGGTAGAATGTGCGTTGCTGCAAGTTCAAAATTACCGCTGAATAGTGCTTTTTCCAATTTGGCTGCGTGCATAAAGGGCAGCGCATTGGCAATTTTCTCAAATGCCCCTCCCACAAGCTCCAGATCAAACCACACACCGGAAAGCCATGCAGAGAGATTGGTCAGCAATGCCCCACATATACCGCCAACCTGCTTCACACCAAAAACGCTACCGCATAAAAGTCCCAAAGAAATATTGAAAACAGCCATAGGGATGATGCCGATGACAGCATACACGATATTTGCGCTGACAGTCAGCCCCAACGGAATCGCAAACAGATAGCAGATCAGAACCTGTCCGATAGCAATAGGCAATAGCGGGAGCATATAACCCATGATAAAGTCAAATCCCGTAAGCGGAGTAGTATACAATCTCTGCAAGAGGGCGCTTTCCCGGTCTTTTGCGATCAGTGTTGCGGAAAACAGAGTCATAAACGATAGTCCGAATACGGTAATGCCCGGAGTCAGTGTGTCGATTTCAAACAGGCTCACGGGGATATTAGCTTGCATCGCACTAAGCAGTACCAGCAAAACCAAAGGGAAGCCCAGACCGAAACCAAGGTTGATCGGATCACGCAAAATCTCTTTTGAACATCTTTTGGCAAAAGTCATCATTCTCATACCGCAGCATCCTCCTTCACAATAGAAACGAACGCTGTTTCAAAATCGTTTGTTCCAGCTATTGCGTTCAGTTCTGCTACCGTTCCTACTGCAAGAAGTCTGCCGCTTTTCATAATGCCAATGCGGTCAGAAAGAGCCTCGGCTTCTTCCATGTAATGTGTGGTCAGAATGATTGTTACTTTGCCTTTCAGCGAACAAATTGCTTCCCAAAGTTCGTGCCTTGCAATGACATCCAAGCCAAGGGTAGGTTCGTCCAAAAATAGAATTTGCGGTTCACCAATCAGTGCCATGGCGATGCTGACACGGCGCTGCCAACCGCCGGATAACTTACCAGCTTTTCTCTTCAAAACGGTATCCAAGGAAAATTGCCGAGAAAGCTCTCCAATCTTTGCTTCCGTTTTTTCTTTGGAAAAACCGTGAATGCCACAGATCAGCTCCAGATTTTCTTTCACGGAAAGGTTCGGCGCAACTGCCGTTTCCTGTGGCGATACACCGATCAGCCGCTTTACCTGCTCCGGCTCTTTGGTAATGCTGTAGCCGCCCACCATGGCATCACCCTCAGTAGGAATGGTCAGACAGGAAAGCATTTTGATGGCAGTGGTCTTTCCTGCACCGTTCACACCCAGCAGAGAGAATAATTCACCCTGCTGAATTTCTAAATGAAGCTTGTCCACGGCAGTAAGATTTTTGTATCGCTTAACAAGCTCCATGGTTTTAATCGCTTGCATATGTGTTATCCTCCATTTTGTTTTTGCTGGTATTATTATAGCAAACGAAAATGGAGAAATGTTGATTCCTGTCTGTTCGGTCATTTCCGATGTCTATTCGGTTCTCCTGCTTGAGCCGCAGCATCGAAACAGGATTATTTTCTGATGCATTGGTTCAGAAAATAATCCTGTTTGTATTTTCTGAGGAAATGTATCAAACTGCATTTTTACAGTTTGGGTACCGTTTTCGAGGAAAATATATGAGGTGTCCAGAGGGGTGAAATCCCTTGGCTCTGGGTTTCCAATAGGGGCGAGCAGCATCCCTGTTGGCACACGATTTTCCTTGGAAAGTCTAGTGTGTTATACCTTTTGCGACCGCTGACGCTGGAAAGGGGCTGTCACCGTACCGGACAGACAGTTTCAAGCGGCAGCAGAACAGGCGGATTTTGTGGGCTGAAAGCTACAAAAGACAAGGAATTTGCCATGAGCAAAATCCGGCTGTTCGGGTGTAGTTGGCATTGGAAATCTTGTAGCCATGCGGAAAGATTTTCGATGTCAACGGGGGCGCAAGAGGTATATAAAAACCCGCCGCAGCGACTAACCCTCGCATCGTACTTTCTCCATTTCCAACTCAAAGGGAATCGTCAATTTCTTCGGCAGCTCGTTTATGGAAAACTCCAGAATTTTGCGGATTGCGATTTTGGCAAAGATATTCGTTCTGCTCATATCCCCGTCTGCCGGTTTTACGATCTCGGCAGTTCCGGCAGAAAAGTCAAAACGGATTTCGCCCCATTCATCGTCGTTGTTGGCATACCGATGTACTGCTTTGTACTCGTATGCAGCGGCGGCGATTTTTTTGTTTTTGTCGGTCAGCTTCAATTCCACCACACCGAGAACACCGGCATCCACCAATAGTCCTGTCAGCTTGTCCACGATCTTTTTGTAAGCTCGCTCTGCGCCGCTGGTGGTGCTGTACTCGTAAGCGGTGGCAAGCTGTTCAAAGGAATAACGCTCGTCCCAAGGCATCACCCGTCCGCAATTCATACAGATAGCGTTTCTCTTTTCAAGGAAGAACTTTTCCTTTCGGCTTAGCTTGTCAAAGGCTGCTTGCACCGCATCGGCACGAACACCGTTCCAGAGAATATCCGCATAGTTCCAGCTATCGTCACGGGTAACATCCTCGCCCGTTTCCTCGCTGTCCTCGTCCTGCATGGTCGAATAGAACGGAACACGGCTGCGGTTCTGCCTTGCAAGGGTCAGATACTCGGCGGCAGTTTCTTCGGTGCAGTTCTGCTCGTCTGCGTATTCAGCAATGACTTCCTTTGCGCTCTTGCCGGAATTGTTGTAAAGCCATGCAATGCCACGGGCGGCTTTGTATTCGTCCAGCGATTTGAATGAGCCGACTTCTTCCTGTCGGCGGCAATCCAGAAGTGCGTTGCCGATGAAGTAATGGGCATAGGTCAGAAAGTCTGCGCCCTTGTCGGGAGCGTAATTCGGCAAACACTCCAACATGGCAAGAACACAACTGAACTTGTAATCCAGAAAACGCAGAGGGTCATATCTGTCAATGCCCTCGGTCAGCAGAAAGCGGTACACTCGCTTGTTCAGCCTTGGCTCGTAGTGATGGAGAAAGTATGTAAAGTAATTCAGATCATTTTCACGGACAGCGGAAATGATGTAATTATTGATGTCCTCCACCTTGGGCGGCGCAGGATCAAGAAGGAAGATGCGCCCTGCCTGTCGCATGGTCATAGCTCCGTCCTGCACAGTAAATTTCGCTGTGTTGACATATTCATCGGTATTCCAGAAGCGTTCTTCGGACATTAGGCGCACCTCCTCTCAGTAAATTCTGAATATTCTTATAAGCTATTGATGTATTCGGCGTATTCCGCAGGATGATTGATAGAATACTCGCCATGATACAGCTTATCTTTGATGAACAGTGTGCTGCCCGGTATCATTTGATGCAGCTTTCGGGCTGACGAAATCATATTGGATTGCTCTCTTGCGCCGACAACAACGGTTACTTTTGCTGTAGTCCTGCTGATTTCTTCTTTACAGGAATAGCTTGTATTGGCTTTCATAAATGCGATCATATCCTGCTTAGATATTTTACAGGTATCCTCAAAATAATCAGCGAACAAATCTGACTTGATTTTCAGCGACTTGAATTGCAGTTTAGCAAACCACTTTTTTTTGATAAGTCCGAAACTCATATCAAACATCGGCTTTATCAAAGTATTCGTAAGCTTTGAGGGTATAACACAGGCACTCTCGATAATGGCATATTCGCAAAAGGACGGACGCTGTGCCAACATTTCAACCAAAACTTGTCCACCCAAAGACAAACCGCCTATCAGAAAAATATGTCCTCCCCAATGTTCATCTATGTATTGCAATAGAGCTTCTGCGTTATCTTCAATACTGGTAAAGTTCCGAGAACTTCCTGCATGACCATCCAGAATTGGGAGAATGACGTGGTATCTGTCTTTCAGCAATTCAGCAGCTTCGCTATAATTCCACCAAGATAAACCGCCGCCATGCAAAAGCATAATTGTCTGTTGATTCTCTTTTCCGTATTCAAGTACGTTCATATTAACTGTTCTCCTTGCCGGTCAAAAAGGCATATACCCTGTCGTTGAAGTCCCTGGCTTCTTCATATGCGGCGTGCCCAAACTTCTCATACATATATATTTCGCAACCGAGCTTCTCTGCAATTTCGCTCGAAGCTATACCACTAACCACTTTATCCTGTTGACCACCGATTACAAAGACAGGACATTGAATTTTGTGTAATTCCTCAAAAGCATTACAAGTAAGACAAGCTCTTGCCAATTTTATAAAACGATTAACATCTTTCGGTTTTTGCATGACAGTCAGCAACGGCATAAACGGTTTATATCGCTTTACATAGGCATCGGAATACATACGGATTGCCATATCTTCCACAAGCTCTTTCATATTTCCTTGTTCAGTCAATGCAATCCATTTCTCGATTGTCGATTCGACAACAGGATTGTTCTTGGACAGCGTGACGGCAAGCACCAATTTGTTTACCAAGTCGGGACGATCAATGGCGAGGTACTGTGCAATCATTCCACCCTGTGAAACACCAAATATATCAGCATTCGTAATTCCCAATGTATCCATCGCTACAGCAACATCCGAAGCCATATCTCGTACTGTCATACCCTCAGGAACATCCGGTCTGCGATCAAACAAATACACCGTGTACTCTTTGGCAAAAAGACGATACATATATGCAAGTGATACGGAAGCACCCTTAATGCCACGGGTGTTCAGTCCTTGAATCATAATCAGCTTTTTCTTGCCGCTTCCGAAAGAAATAGTGTCAATTTGCGTATTATACAGATTCAACTTTTTCTCTTTTGCATTATAGAACATAATTGTTTCTCCATATTCAAGTTTTTCTCTTTGCTTCATTCAGCAGCGCCGTCTGCTCCATTTCTTTTTCATAATTGCCTTTGGCGTAGGCAACATCAAAAATCGCACGTTCCAATTTATCTTTCGCAAGCTCTTTCATCACAGCGGCTGTCTGCTCATCCAGAGTGCCACGGTGGAGATACTGCGTAATCGTGTTCATGCGGCGTGTGTAAATCGCCTTAATCGGATGATCGTCCGCAAGCTCTCGCTGTTCTCTGCCTTTGAGATTGCCGATCTGACGGCATGTGCGTCCGAGCTTGTCCCCCGGCGCAAGTCCTCCGCAGTATTTGGTCTGCCTTGCATCGGTGGTCAGAAACCATCTGCCGCAGATGGGACATTTCCTCGGTGCATGACCGACACACAATCCCTCAAACAAATCGGAACGGAACATACCCACAAAAGAAACGTAGTGCATACGCTTCACAAGCTGTGGAATTGTTTTCTCCGGCATGACAGCGGACACATATTGCATCGTAGTGTTGGTCAACTGCATCCACATTGAATTGTCGGGAGATAATGTTTCGTCTTTGGGAAAATGCTCGGCAAAAGTAGCGGCATATCCGTCCGGTGTGCGCTGGCTGTCATGGAGTTTGTGGGCAAAGTCAATCATGCCGCCCTTGAATATTTTCAGCGTGTTTCCAAGCTGAGACATTCCCTGTATCAGCTTCAAAACACCTACAGCGTGACGGTATTTATCATCAAAAGAAGCTGCTGCGCCGATCTCCTGCAATGCTTTGATGTAAGCAACGATATTTTCTATGTGTTCCTCGTCAAAGAGCCGGTGCAGTTCTTTTTCGTCCGTTGCTAAGTCCAGAAACGAGAACGGCTTTGTTTTCTGCAAAAAGCAGATAATCTTCCACAGAGCTTTCTCTGCCGCGGGGAACACAGATACATCCACATTGCCCGTACCGAGCATGAGAATTACTTCGGTCAATGGCTGGCAAAGCGTTGTTAGTTTTGCGATCTGTTCATCGGTGATATTGAGTGCGGCACAGCCAATCGTGCCGATGGGGACGGTCTGCTTGCCGTATGTTACCGTGTCCTGCCAAAAATCAAGTGTCAGCAGATTTTGATTAAGGATGCTCATGTGCCTACCTCCAATCTGTCATGTTTTTTCTTGTAGTCGGACTAATCATATAAATTGTGTTCTACATAGATCATCATTTTATTGTTTTGATACCCATACTCAATCAATCCTACAAGCGGCGCCAATCCAATAAATTCTATTCGTCCAAAGAGAATTGGCAGAAGTACGGACAACAAAAGGATGATACCTAAAAGAACAAACAGTGCTATATGTTCTTTGCGCCACTTCTTCTTGAAATATGCCTTTTTCTCTTCAAATGAAAAGGCACTGCTTTTAGAAACTGCAATAATGTTTTCGTCAGCTTTTTTTCGGAACTCAGCATCAGACATTCTTTCCCCGGCTAATATCTCGTTGATATTGACATGAAATTCCATTGCAAGCAGTTGCAGCATTTCTATGTCCGGCATATAATTTCCATTCTCCCAACGAGAAATAGTCTTATTGGTTACACCAAGTTTTTCGCCCAGTTGCTCTTGGGTTAAATCCGCTTGTTTACGGAGTGAAGCAATGAACTTTCCGATTTTAATTTGATCCATAGTGATCACCTCCGTAAATATTGTATATCAGTTACAGTGAGAATGCTTCCCCACAGACAGCGATTCGCCATAAATGTTTACTTTGAGTGTCATGTTTTTTTATTTCCTCTATTATACCATACGTTTGTGACAAAATATAGAACAACGGCTGATTTTTTCGCCGTATTCATCCAAGATTTTACGCTGTTTTGCGCTGAAACGCCTTGTCATGTTTTTTGAAATGGGCTTGTCATGCCATCAGCACCCTTTTTGCGATTTTCCTCATAATATACACGAGGGGATGAAAAATCGTCCCTTACACTAAGAATTATGGAGGAACTGAATGAATGTATTTGGAACAGTAAAGACAAGCATCAACACAAGAGAAGCGGCGGCGAGGTACGGCGTGGAGGTCAACCGACACGGGAAAGCACTCTGCCCGTTCCATAATGACCGCAATCCAAGCCTGTTTGTGGACGATGACCACTACCATTGCTACGCTTGCGGCGAGCATGGGGACGTGATCGACTTCACAGCAAAGCTCTTTGGTCTGAAATTGTATGAAGCAGCACAAAAGCTGGCATACGACTTCGGCATCACGCAGGACAAGCCGCCCACCAAGGCAATGCAGGAAAAACAGAATAGGAAAAGCGAAGCACAGCGACTCAGAGAAAATGAGAAGCTGTGCTTTTCTGCACTCATGGCGTATATGAAGTTCCTACAGGAGTGGAAAGTGCTGTATGCGCCGAGGACACCGGAGGACGATGTGGACAGCAGATTTTCCGAAGCCTGTCATTGGCTGCCTTATGTGGAGTATCTGGTGGATCTGCTGATTATGGGCGATTCCTATGAGCGCACTGAGGTGATCGACATGATGATGACCGACAGCAAGCTGAAAAAACTGCAAGCGTATCTGAAAAAGCAAATGAAGGAGAGGTTTTATGAGCAAGAAGAAAGATGATTGCATGGAAGAACAGCCGGGGTGGTACAACGGACAGTTTTTGGATGAAGTCGGCTTTTGCTGTGATTTCATCTGCCGTCACCCTATGGTCTGTGTGGGCGGCAAGTTCTTTTCCAAGGAGGGTCGCATCCACGATGAAAACGGCATCAAGAAGCAGATTTACGAAATGCTCCGTCCCTATCTGAAATCGGGGCTGGCGAAAAAATGCTCCAATCTGCTTGAAATGCTCCGCATGGAAGCCTACAAGGACAACCTACCCGTCCATGAGGACAGGCTGCACGTTGCAAACGGCACTCTGTTCGTCAAAGGCGAGTTTACCGAACACAAGGAGTTCTGCCGTAACCGTCTGCCCGTCAAGTATAATCCCGATGCTCCGCAGCCTGTGACATGGCTGCATTTTTTATCGGAACTGTTGGAGGACGAGGACATTCTGACCTTACAGGAATATCTCGGCTACTGCCTTATTCCCACCACAAGAGGACAGACCATGATGCTTCTGAAAGGCAACGGCGGCGAGGGCAAAAGCCGCATCGGTGTGGTGATGCAGGCGATGCTCGGTGCCAATCTCAAAAACGGCAGTATTGCCAAGGTAGAGCGCAGTCCCTTTGCAAGAGCCGATCTGGAACATGAGCTTGTGATGGTGGACGATGATATGAAGATGGAAGCACTCAAATCTACACACTATCTGAAATCCCTTATCACAGCCGAAATGCCGATGGATTTGGAGCGCAAGGGAGAACAGAGCTACCAAGGGGAAATGTACGTCCGTTTCCTTGCCTTCTCCAACGGCGATCTGGAATCGCTCTATGACCATTCGGACGGTTTTTACCGCAGACAGCTTATCTTGTCGGTCAAGAAGAAACCCATTGACAGAGAGGATGACCCGTTTCTTGCGGACAAGCTGGTATCGGAGGTCGAAGGCATTTTCCTTTGGTGCCTGGAAGGTCTGCGTAGGCTGATAGCGAATAACTACCGCTTTTCCGAAAGCAGCCGTACCAAGGACAACCGTGAACAGGCAAGACGGGATGCGGATAATGTGCTGCTGTTCCTGCGCTCGGAAGGATATATCCGTCTGAAAGCGGACAGCACCATTACCTCTGCCGATCTGTACGCCATTTACTGTATCTGGTGCGACGATAACACCTACAAGCCGCTGGCAGCACGAACGGTCAGCATGACCCTAAAGAAACACGCAGACGAGTTTGGTCTGGAGCATGACAACCACATCACAAATTCCCTCGGCAAACAGGTCAACGGCTTTTGGGGCATTGAGGCGTTGATCTCGCCGGGAATTTTGTAACTGAACTCAAATTTATCCATCCATCTATCCCATCCATCCGAAAAGGCTGTTTCTCGGATAGATGGATGGATAGGATGGATGTTTTCAAGTTCAGCCGTTAAATTACGGAAAAATATCAAGTTCCCAAATTGGGAACTTGCCTCAAGCGTAACACATCAATTTCAAGGCAGAAATCGGGCATCGAAAATCAAGCCTTGTGCAATTCGTGAAGATTTACACCGCAGGAAGTATCAAAATCATCATTCGGTGATTTACGGGACAGTAAAGCACTTTCACGAAACTGTGGTGTTTCTTCCTGTTCGGTCTGCTCTCCCACAAAACAGTAAACCCGATAGGGTGCTGTTATGAACAGGACTACGCAGAGCGAAATCTGAAAGGAAAATGCCATCATCAAAAATGTCATTTGTCGGTGACAGCAGTTCACCGCACAGAAAACCAATATCACGAATTTATGGAGGAATTTTTATATGAAATCGAATCTGAGAAATGAAATCAAGTCGTACATTGTACGCAATGGCTGTACCATGCAGGAGGTCGTTGACCTGTTATCGGATGAATACGGATGGAGCGACAGCGTTTCCAATCTATCCAACAAGCTCCAGCGTGAATCGCTCCGCTATACCGAAGCGGTACAGCTTGCCGATGTGCTGGGCTTTGAGATCGTATGGAGAAAGAGAGGTGACAGATAATGGCAGTACCTCATTACGCTATTTTACGCTTTGCCAAGTACAAGGGACCGGAGATCAGCGGCATTGAAGCGCACAACGAGCGAACCAAGGAGAAATACGAAAGCAATCCCGACATTGACCCTACCCGTACACACCTTAACTTCCATCTTATCAAGCCGGAACGTAAGTACCGGGCAGAATCCGAAAAGCAGATTGCAGAAGCCGGTTGCCGCACACGCTCTGACAGCGTTCGTGTGGTGGAAGCTCTGATAACCGCAACACCGGAGTTCTTCAAGGGCAAGAAACGCTCTGAAATGAAAGCATACTTTGAGGAAGCGGTGGACTTCATCAAGCAGCATCAGTCCCCCGAAACCATCATATCCGCTGTGGTGCATTTGGACGAGAAAAATCCCCATATGCACCTTTGCTTTGTCCCGCTGACAGAGGACAAGCGTTTATCTGCAAAAGAAATTTTGGGTAACAAGAAAAAGCTCACACAATGGCAGGACAAGTATTGGGAACACATGGTAAAGAAATATCCCGATCTGGAGCGTGGCGAGAGTGCCAGCGAGACCGGGCGTGACCATATCCCCACAAGGGTATTCAAGCAGATGGCACGTCTGAACAAGCAGCATGACAAGCTCGCTGAATTGCTCTCCGATATGAAATTTACGAACTACAAGGAGCGTTCCGCACAGATTGCGGCATTTCTTGAAAAGTATATCCCAGACGTTGCCGCCATGGAAACGCAGATGAAGAAATACGAAAAGTTCTTCAAGACGGCAGACGGCAAGCAAAAAGCCTTGGAAAAAGAAAATGCCGAACTGACGGAAGCTCTGGAAAAGAGCGAACAGCAGAGTACGCTCAAAAAATTGCAGGAAGCCAGACTTTTGAATGACTATGAGCGTATCAAGGGTGTTCTTGACCGCATCCCGCCGGAGATCATCAAAGCGTACACCCGTCGTAGCACTCAGAAACACGATATTAACCGCTAAGAAAGGATTTTGCCTATGAAGAAGAAAAACAAGACCTATACCGTAACCCAGCTTAACAAGATGATGATGCGTGAAGACCTCACGCTATGGGAAATCATCGAAGCCTGTGCATTTATTGACATCTGCGACTGCTACGAGCCGATGTTCTATCCTCCCAAGGAGCAGGAGGACAAATGGTGCAGGATGCGTGGAGAATATGAGCCGGAGCCTACTCTTGAAAATACTTCGTTCTATGTCACTGAGCCTGACGGAACGAAGTATTTTTATTGCGGCAATACCCGCACGAGGGTATCCGAGTTCTTTTCTCCCAACGGTAAGACTATGGACGCTCTGATTGAAAATGTTGTCCGCTTCGCCGCAGGAAAACCCGTGTCCGCATAAATTTCGGAAAAATGTTCACAGAATCGCATTGAATCAGCCCCACGCTTACGGTATAATATACTCAGCGAAGTATTGTAAGCGTGGGTTGTTTCACGAACAGGAGGATTTTTAATGAAACAACCGTACAATACAGCACTGTATATGAGACTGAGCCGTGATGACGAGAATTATGGCGACAGCGTTTCCATCGAGACCCAGCGCACCATTTTACAGCAGTTCGCAAAGGACAATGATCTTCATGTGGTCGGTGAGTACATCGACGACGGATGGAGTGGGACTACCTTTGAAAGACCGAATTTCAAGCGAATGATGGCAGATGTGGATGCAGGACGAGTAAACTGCATTGTCACAAAAGACCTCAGCCGCTTCGGACGTGACCATATCATGGTCGGCTACTATCTGGAATATGAGTTTCCGGACAAACAGGTGCGATATATCGCCGTGTCCGAGAACGAGGATACCAAGAAAGGCTTATCCGATTTCGTTCCTTTCAAAAATCTGTTCAATGAATGGTTTGCTAAGGACACCAGCCGCAAGGTCAAGACCGCACTTCACGCCAAGTATGCGGCGGGAGAACGAACCTTCACCTATGCGCCCCTTGGATATATCCGACATCCCGAAGTCAAGAACGCCATTGTGATTGATGTAGAAACCCGCTGGATTATCGAGAAAATCTTTGACCTTGCCTTTCATGGAGCCGGTGCTGCCAAAATCGCAAGAGTATTGGTGGAAGAACAGGTTCCTACTGCCGGATGGCTGAACTATCAGCGATATGGGACATTCGCTCATATCTACGAGGGCGCACCGGAAGAAAAGTCCTATGCGTGGACACTGGCACAGGTAAAGAGCATCCTAAAAGACGAAACCTATATCGGCAACAGCGTACACAACAAGCAGACCAATATCTCTTACAAGAACAAGAAAAAGGTACGCAAGCCGCAGGAGGAATGGTTCAGAGTGGAGAATACCCACGAAGCCATTGTTTCCAAGGAAGTCTTTGAACAGGTGCAGGAGCAGATCGCCAGCCGCCGCAGACAGCAGAAAGACGCTACCACGCAGATCTTCTCCGGTCTGGTGAAGTGTGCGGACTGCGGATGGTCGATGCGTTTCGGTACGAACAGCCAGAACAAGACACCGTACAGCCATTACACTTGCAGCCAATACGGACAGGGGTTAAGACAATGTTCTGCCCACTATATCCGCTATGACTACCTCTACCACTACGTTCTGACAAGAATACAGGATTTGTCGAGACAGGCACAGGTGGATGAACAGGCACTTCTGCATCGACTGCTGAAAGCGAGTGACCAGGAGCTTGCCGCCAATGCCAAAAGGCAGAGCGCAGAGCTTACAAGAGCCGAGAAACGCAGAGCAGAGGTTGACCGCAAGTTTGCGAAGCTGTACGAGGACTGGTCGGACGGACGCATCACGGAATACAACTTCAACATGATGTCTCAGAAATATCAGACCGAGCAGCAGGAGCTTGTCGAGAAGATCAAAAGGCTGACTGCCGAGCTTGAATCTGAAAAGCAAACAACTGTCGATGCGGAGACCTGGATTTCTCTTATCAAGCAGTATGCCAATCCTACCGAACTGACAGCGGAGCTTCTGAATACGCTGATTGAAAAGATCGTCATTCACGAAGCTACCACCGTGGACGGTATGCGTGAGCAGGATATTGACATCTACTACCGCTTTATCGGCAAAATTGAGTAAAAACAAAGATATGAGTGCCTATGCAAGTAGGCGTAGGCACTCGTACATAACCAATATCTTTAAGTGCGGGAAACGGGGCTTTCCCTTCCGGATGCCATTTCCGCCGCAAAAGAGTATATTTCGGGCGCACTCGCGAGCATGATGGATCTCGGCCACGGCTCGGGACCGCTGAACCACGCTTACCGGATCTAATTTTGAAAATAAAGGAGAACAACAGATGGAACGCAATTACGCAACACAGATGGACGCCGCACGCCGCGGCATTGTAACACCGGAGCTGAAAAAAGTCGCAGAAAAAGAGTATATGGCCGTGGAAGACCTGATGCCGCTCGTTGCCAGCGGAAAGGTTGCCATTCCGGCCAATAAGCTGCACACCTGCATCGATCCGGAGGGCATCGGCTCGATGCTGCGCACGAAAATCAATGTAAATCTCGGTGTTTCGAAAGACTGTAAAGATTACGATGTAGAGATGCAGAAGGTACTCTCCGCGGTCAATATGGGCGCGGAAGCCATCATGGACCTGTCGAGCCACGGCAATACGCAGCCGTTCCGGCGGAAACTGACCTCCGAATGTCCAGCCATGATCGGCACCGTGCCGGTATATGACAGTGTGATCCATTACCAGAGAGACCTGGATACGCTGACCGCCAAAGATTTTATTGACGTCATCCGCCTCCATGCCGAGGACGGTGTCGATTTCGTCACCCTGCACTGCGGCATCACCAGAAAAACCATCGATCAGATCCGCAAACACAAACGGAAAATGAATATTGTTTCCCGCGGCGGCTCCCTCGTGTTCGCCTGGATGTGCATGACCGGCGAGGAGAATCCGTTCTACGAGTATTACGATGAGATTCTCGATATCTGCCGTGAATACGATGTGACCATTTCTCTCGGCGACGCCTGCCGTCCTGGCTGCCTTGCCGACGCAACGGATGTCTGCCAGATTGAGGAGCTGGTGCGCCTCGGCGAACTCACCAAACGTGCCTGGGAGAAAGACGTTCAGGTTATGGTTGAGGGACCGGGTCACGTTCCGATGGATCAGATTGCGGCCAACATGAAAGTACAGCAGACCATCTGCATGGGCGCTCCGTTCTATGTCCTCGGCCCTCTCGTAACCGATATCGCACCGGGCTACGACCACATCACCGCTGCCATCGGAGGCGCAATTGCCGCTATGAACGGCGCTGCTTTCCTCTGCTACGTAACGCCGGCAGAGCATCTGGCTCTTCCGAACCTCGATGACGTAAAGCAGGGCATCATCGCAAGCAAAATCGCCGCACACGCTGCCGACATTGCCAAAGGCGTGCCGCATGCGCGTGATATTGACGACAAGATGGGAGACGCCCGCCGCGTGCTCGACTGGGAAGCACAGTGGGACTGTGCACTGGACCCGGAGACCGCAAAAGCCATCCGCGCTGACCGCTCGCCGGAACAGGAAGATACCTGCTCGATGTGCGGTAAATTCTGTGCCGTGCGAAGCATGAACAAAGCTTTAAACGGCGAACACATCGACATTCTTTAACATCCGTAGACAAGAAGTCACAGCACGCGAAAAGGAACGGTTTTCATTACGAAACCGTTCCTTTTCTGCATTTCCAAAATCTTTTTCTATTTCGCCCATCCTTCGGCGTAACTGACTGCTTTGTGCCATCCGTTCATCTTCTCATCGCGCTCCTCTTTCGAGAGCTCCGGCTCAAACGTACGGTCAATGGCTCCGTTCTGTTTTACCGTCTCCTGATCCGGCCAGTAGCCGACGGCGAGTCCCGCAAGATAAGCTGCTCCCATCGCGGTCGTCTCGATGCAGCACGGCCGCTCCACCGGCGCCTGGCTGATGTCCGCCTGGCACTGCATCAGGAAGTTGTTGGCGCTTGCTCCGCCGTCCACACGCAGTGCGGAGAGCTTCATGCCGGAATCTGCCTCCATCGCTTTTAAGACATCATCCACCTGATACGTGATCGACTCCAGCGTTGCGCGGATCACATGGTATTTGTTGACGCCGCGGGTCAGGCCGAGAATGGTTCCTCTCGCATACTGATCCCAGTACGGTGCGCCAAGGCCGGTAAACGCCGGCACGACGTAGCAGCCGTTCGTGTCGTTCACCTTCTGCGCCATGTACTCGGAATCCGCCGAGGACTCGATCAGCTTCATCTCATCGCGCAGCCACTGGATTGCGGCTCCGCCGACGAAAATGGATCCCTCGAGCGCATACGTAATCTTGTCCCCGATGCCCCATGCAATCGTGGTAACAAGACCGTGTGTTGAAGAAACCGGCTTTTCTCCCGTGTTCATCAGCAGGAAGCAGCCTGTTCCGTATGTATTTTTCGCTTCGCCCGGCGCATAGCAGGTCTGGCCGAACAGCGCCGCCTGCTGGTCTCCCGCTGCTCCCGCAATCGGAATCGGGCCGCCGAAATATGTGGATGCCGTCTCCCCGTAGACACAGCTCGACGGGCGGACTTCCGGCAGCATACAGAGCGGAATGTTCAGCTCTTTTAAGATATCCTCATCCCATTTCAGTGTATGGATATTGAACAGCATTGTACGGGACGCGTTGGTGTAATCGGTGACATGTACCTTTCCCTTTGTCATCTTCCAGATCAGCCACGTCTCCACTGTTCCGAAATAGAGATCGCCTCGCTCCGCCCGCTCGCGCACGCCCGGAACTTCATCTAGAATCCATTTCAGCTTCGTGGCTGAAAAATACGCATCAATCACAAGACCTGTTTTCTCCCGGAAACGGTCAACCAGTCCGCGCTCCATCAGGGAATCGCAGTATTCCGATGTTCTGCGGCACTGCCATACAATTGCATTGTAGACCGGCTCTCCCGTCTTTTTGTCCCAAACGATCGTCGTCTCTCTCTGGTTTGTGATGCCGATTGCCGCGATATCCTCGTAGGACGCGCCCGCTTTCTGCATTGCCTCCACGGCTACACCGAGCATCGTGGACCAGATTTCATTGGCATCGTGCTCCACCCAGCCCGGTTTCGGGAAACGCTGGGTAAACTCCTTCTGCGCAAGGCTTACGATCTGTCCTTTCTGATCAAACAGAATACAGCGGTTGCTCGTTGTGCCGGCATCAAGTGCCATGATGTATTTTCCCACGTTTAAAAATCCTCCTGTCTCACATTTCAAGAAGAGAGCCTGACAGAATCCACTGCCACGCTCTCTTCCTTTTCTTTGTATGTATCGTATCACAGAATTCTTTTTCTGTAAATCAAATCGTGTTTTTCTGCAGCAATTTATGCCGTAATGATCTCCAGCAGCGCACCGCGCAGATCGTTTGAAAGTTCCATGCTCTGCAGCTCTGCAGCCAGAATTGCTACCTTTCCGTCTGCTTTGTGAAGAAGATTTGCGATCTGCTCTTTGGTGATGTAGCTGATTTCGGCGTGCAGCAGCAGATCCATCGCACGTGTCATGACATCGTTCTTTGCAATCTCCGTATCTTCCGGCAGACAGATTGTCACGGTATCCTGCGGTTTTACATCTGTTACCGCGATCGTAAGAAGTCCGTCTTTCTCTTTGACTTCTGCATCCGCTTCCACGCCGTTTACAAAGACCTTCGCTTCTTTTGCCGTACTTCCGCCGAATTCTACGCAGTACATTCTGCTTTCCGGAACGAGGCTCTGATTGCCCTCAACCGGTGCAATCGTAAATTTCCGCGCACCCCAGTCGAGCGTCATCGATGTTTTTGCACAGTCATCCTTCTCATATGCCATGGTAGTATTGTCATCCTCGTACAGGGCAAATGTATTGTCCGCGCCCGCGTAAACGCGTACCGTCAGCTCATCCGGGTTGGATTCTACATCCAGCGCACTGATCTTCTCTGTCATCGGGATAATCGCACCTGCTTTCGCAAGAACCGGGATCTCCTCGAGCGTACGGTACAGATCCATACTTCTGCCACCCTCGTAAATCATTCCGTTGAAGAAATCAAACCAGGTTCCCTCCGGCAGCCATACCTTCGTCTTGGCACGCTTCAGCTCCGGAATGCATTTCGTTGTCACCGGTGTTACCATCAGCTCGCTTCCGAAGAAGTACTGATTCGGTGCCTGATTTTTGCCCCAGAAAACCGTCTCCGGGTAATCATAATACATCGGAACAACGATCGGTGTGTCTTCTTTCCATGCACGGTAGTTCATCGTGTACAGATACGGTACGAGTTTATGACGCAGACGAAGGAAATCATCCATTGTGCTGCGCACTTCCATACTGAAGTTCCAAGGCTCTTTTCCACTGAAGGCACTGTTAGAGCTGTGCAGACGGTTGATCGGAGAAAAGACTCCGTACTGATACCATCTTGCTTCAAGCTCATCGTCACGGTAACCGAGCATATGGCCGCCGATATCATGACTCCACCATCCGTAGCCGATGTTGGAGGCTGTGCTGGTAAAGTATGGCTGGAAATCCAGGGATTCCCAGGTGATGTGGGTGTCTCCGGAAAATCCGACCGGATAGCGGTGGGAGCCCGGTCCTGCATAGCGGGAGAAGGTCATCGGACGTTTTCCGTCTCTTCCACTGTCAAGAAAATGATAGTGATTCAGCATCCACAGTGGATCAAGACCCTCGATCTTGGTACTCTGTCCCTGCTGCCAGTCAATCCACCAGAAATCGACGCCCTCTTTTTCCATCGGATGATGGACTTTTTCGAAATATACATCAACAAATTTCGGATCGGCAATGTCAAAATTGACCGGCTCTTCTTTTTTTGCATCCACTCCCATAGCCTCTGCTACTTCCGGATAGCAGTCCTCATACGCACGAATTCCGTCTGCCGGATGGACATTCAGTGTTGTCTTCATGCCGCGTGCATGGAGTTTTCCAAGAAAACGCTCCGGATCCGGGAAGAGTTTTTTATTCCAGCTATAGCCGGTCCAGCCGCTGCCGTATTTTGGATCCACATCGTCTACACGGTGCCAGTCCATATCGATAACAGCAACCGAGAATGGAACGTTCTCTTTGTCGAAGTCTTCCATCAGTTTCATATAAGATGCTTCACTGTAACGCCAGTAACGGCTCCACCAGTTTCCAAGTGCAAATCTCGGAAGCATCGGAGTTTTGCCGCAAAGGTGGTAGAAATCCTTTAATGCCAGGCGGAAATTCCAGCCATAGCCGAAGAAGTACAGATCCTGCACTCCTTTCTTTCTCGGGGTCACCCAACCGTCCTCTGTCATCAGAAGCGACTTCGAATCATCCAGAACAGCGGAACCAAACCAGGACATGATACCAGGTTCCAGTTCGCATGCTCCGTTGACCTGATCAAGCGTACGGGCCGTTCCTCCAAGATCCTGTGTCGGATCTCCGTAATGCCATGCCGGTACAGAACTGATGCCGACTGCCGTTGTTTTGCAGGAAAGTCCGTTTGCAGAGAATGCCTTTTTGTTGTAATTCAGCTGCAGATACTTTGTGCGCAGCTCCAGCTCATCGCCTGTGTCTTTGACGGAAAATTCCACTGCTGGAAAATCACGGTTTACAACCGTCTGGGATGCCGCATCGATAAATTCACCGTCCTCACTGTATTCCAGCCGAAGAAGATGCTCCGTCAGTACCGTGATACGATATTTATCGCCCTTTACTACATTCTTCGGGTCTGCAAGCGGATGTGTCTCCAATTTCAGATATGGTTTCATGTTTTGTTTTCCCCTTTCTTACTCTTACCGGTTTTTGCCGTATTTTGAGAACGGGAACCTGTGGCAAAAGTCCGTTCTGCCACAGGTTCCTCTGCATTTTTTATTTGGTTTCCAGAACAACTGCCTCATACGCACGCAGTTTTCTTGCCCCCGCTGCTGCGCCGCTCTGTGGATAGTTGCTGATCAGTACATCTGCTCCCGCAAAGGTTTCCGGAACTGTGTACTCCTGCTCCTCTTTTGTAAAATTGCACATCACGAGGAGTTTCTGGTCGCCTAAGGTTCTGGTATATACATACAGAGCCTCATCCTCCGGATCGAGCAGCTCGTACGTTCCGTAAACCATGATATCCTTTTCTTTCCGGAGATGAATCAGTTTCTTGTAATAATTGTATACAGAATCCGGATCCGCCATCTCATTCTTGGCATTGACGGTCTCGTAATCCGGTCCGACCTTGATCCACGGTGTTCCTGTGGTAAATCCTGCCGAAGCGGTATCATCCCACTGCATCGGAGTTCTTGCATTGTCTCTTCCGCGCAGGTTCAGGTAGCGCATCATGTCGTCCGGTGCTACTTTTCCGGCACCGGTCAGCTCGTGGAACGCGTTGATGCTCTCAATATCGCGGAACTCGGACAGATCGTGGAACGGAACATTTTTCATGCCAAGCTCATCGCCCTGATATACATACGGGGTACCCTGCATCATATGAAGGCAGGTTGCCAGCATTTTGGCACTTACCACACGGTATTCCGGTGAATCATCGCCGAAACGGGACAGGCAGCGCGGCTGGTCGTGGTTTCCAAGGAATAGGCTGTTCCATGCCTTTCCCTCAAGCTCCGTCTGCCATGCTGTCATGACGCGTTTGAAATCTTTGAGCGGTACGCGTTTGTCCGTCCATTTGCCGTATGTTCCGCTTGCCAGATCTACCAGCTCGAACTGGAATACCATGCTGAGCTCTTTGCCGTCTGCGGATGCATATTTTTCTGCCTCCTCGATCGTGACACCGGCACACTCACCAACCGTCATCAGATCGTATTTGGAGAGGACTTCCCTGTTCATCTCCTGCAGATACTCATGAACGTGCGGTCCGTTTACGCAGCCGGAATCACCGTAGAGTCCGCCCTCCGAAATTTTTCCGTCCGGCAGCCCTTCCGGTTTGGAGATCATGCTGATAACGTCCATCCGGAAACCGTCAATGCCTTTTTCACACCACCAGTTCATCATATCGAAAACTTCTTTTCGAACCGCCGGGTTCTCCCAGTTCAGATCAGGCTGTTTTGTTGAGAACAGATGCAGATAATACATCTCTGTCTGCGGATCGTATTTCCATGCGGAACCGGAGAAGCAGCTTCCCCAGTTGTTTGGCTCTTTTCCCTCTTTTGCATCACGCCAGATATAATAATCGCGGTATGGATTGTCTTTCGATTTGCGGCTCTCCACGAACCATTTGTGTTCATCTGAAGTATGATTGACAACAAGGTCCATGACCAGCCTGATGCCTCTTTTATGCATCTCCGAAAGCATGCGGTCAAAATCCTCCATTGTTCCGAACTCCTGCATGATTGCCCGGTAATCGCTGATATCATATCCATTGTCATCGTTTGGTGACTGGTACACCGGAGACAGCCAGATAACATCTACGCCAAGATCCTTCAGATAATCCAGACGGGATGTGATACCATTTAAATCTCCGATACCGTCTCCGTTGCTGTCCATGAAGCTGCGCGGATAAATCTGATACACTACGGCTTCTTTCCACCATTTTTTGTCCATTTTTTTACCTCCTTTATTTCATCCCCAGAACGTGTCTGGTTCTTTGATTCTGTCGTTTGCAAGCACAGTTTACCATACCTCACGGTGATTTTTCAATAGTTTTGCGCAAAACCAGCAGTTTCTACAAGAGTTTTTCTGTAAATTTGGTAACTATTTACTTCGTCAGATCTCTTACCGACTCCCTCTCCACCAGCGTTGTCGGCAATGGCGGAATATCTTTTTGTACCGGCTCATCCTGGATCAGGTGCATCAGGACCTCTACGGCACGGCGTGCTTTTCCATCCACCATCTGATGCACGGTAGTCAGCTTCGGCCGCGCAAGTGTCGCATAAGTAACATCATCAAAGCCCGCAATTGAAATTTCCTCCGGAACCTTTATTCCCCTGTTCTGCAGAAAGTTGGATGCTTCAAGTGCATAGTAATCCGATGAAAAAAAGAGCGCTGTCTGTTTTTTGAAGAACGGAAGCATCTCCTCATATGCCTTCTCCCTCTGCTCTGGATTCCACGGGATCACAATATGGCGACTTTCAATGTCCTCAATTCCCGCCTCCTCCATCGCCTGACGCACACCGAGCCACCGATAGTGGTCAACCCCGAGATCGCAGTCGGATAAAAAGAGAAATTTTTTATGTCCCTTTCCAATCAGGTACTGACTCATCTGGTACGCACCGCCGCAGTCATCCATCGTAATGGAGCGGACTCCAAGTTCCGGCGGGAGATACTGATCAATGGTTACCAGCGGTTTTCCGAGACGTTCCGAGAGCTCTGCAATCTCCTTTTCCTTCAGAGCCATCGCAATCATGCCGTCAAAATTCCAGCCGAGCGCCTGCTGCATAATGTCGTCCTGCTCATGGCGCGCAACCAGCATCATATAATAGCCGTGTTCCCGGATCTGATATTCCAGATTTCCGAGCATTGCCGACACAAAGGGATCCTCAAAGGAAGATGCATTTCCTTTCTTCATGAAACCAAGCGCCACACCAATGAGACCGGAGCTGTTGTTCGCCAGCATGCGCGCGCTGATACTCGGCACGTACTCCATCTCCTTTAAAATCCGGTTGATTTTCTCGACCGTCGCCTTTGAGACGCGCCCTGTCTTTCCGTGTATTACATTCGAAACCGTCGTCGGGCTGACCCCTGCGCGGTCTGCAATATCTTTGATTCTAATCATCGGTTCTCTGCCTTTCCTTTTTCTTCACAATTTTCTGAATTCTGTTATGTTTATTTTACCAAGACGACAAAATGTTTACAACTACTTTGCATCGGCAAACACTACAAAATTATTACATTTTCTTAAACGATATGTAAGAAAATCTCCATCTCTCCTTCATTTACTTTCCGCCGGTTCCGTGGTAAGATAGGATGACAGAAAAAGTCCACCTTTTTTCTGTAAGAAAGGACCTACACATCATATGCGGCTTGCATTTACAAATTTTTCGATAAAATCTCCCACCGGCAGGAAATCCGGCCGGTTTTTTCTTGCCCTTTTTCTGGGCATTTTTCTCTTTCTGACTCACCCCATGCTCTGCCAGGCTGGTTTTGCCTCCAGTACGCCGTTTACCGGTGCCTCCTGGGAACTGGTCGGGGAATATCCGATTCTCGGCAGCAACGGCGCGGTGCAGTCCGTCTGTGCGACGGAAGATTATATCATCTGCATCGAAAATTTTAATGATCTGACGACAGAGCCGGACGTAGTCTCTGCCTACTATAAAAATGATACAGACGCAGACGGAAATCCCGTTACGCAGTATTCCCTCGCGCATCAGGTAAGGGACGCAGACTTTGCTCACGCAAACGGTATGGCATACAATCCCGTCACACATGAAATCCTCGTGAGCGGCTACAGCAGCCCGGATGCTTCCAATTACGGATGTATCTTCCGCCTCGACCCGGATACTCTCGAGCAGAAAGAGCGGATCCAGCTCTCGACAAGCTACAATATTCTCGGTATTGATTATCTTCCCTCCACCGGCGGCTATCTGATCCAGACCGATGCGGACGGCGGCTACGGCTTTAAACTCCTCGATGTCTCACTTCAGGTGGTGGATGACTGGGGCACGTATCCCTTCGATTTTTACATGGAAAACTTTCAGGATCTCTGTGTTTCCGGCGATCTCTTTTTTCTTTTTCCGCTGACGATGCATCTCGGAATCGGAAACTTTATCCAGACATACTCGCTCTCGCAGAAAACACTGCTTGCGGACGACACGGTTGATTTTGGCTTTTCCGACGATATCACCATCAATGAACCAGAGGGCCTCTGCGAGACAAATCCTGGGGAATTTATTGCGATTGTAAACGTAACAAAGGCAGATGGTGGACGGTACGTGCAGTTCTACCGCACCCGGGTGCCGTATCTGTTCACGGTTTCCACTTCCGCGGCGGAGCATGGCTCGGTGTCCGAGGGCGGGGAAGTTTCCCGCGGAGAGGAAAAAACCGTTTCCTACACGGCAGACGAAGGCTTCCGGCTCGCGAAACTCTCGGTGGACGGCTTGTATCTGCCGGTGACGGAATATCCGGACAGCTACACATTTTCCGATATCCAGAAGGATCATACCCTTGCCGTAACGTTTGAACCGGTTCCGACGGCGACACCGACGCCAACTGCCACTGCGACGCCGACCGAAACACCGGCCATAACCCAGACACCGGAACCGGCCATTTCCAAAGCACCGGCATCATCCACTGTTTCCTTCTCATCTGTGGCTTCCCATTTCGCAGCGTTCTGGAAAGGCACTGTGCATGCCGCTTCCTGGTTCCGCCATCTTGCCTCGGCCGGTGCATCCCTTTTTGCCCGTATCCGGAAGGCAGATCCTGTTTTTCTGGCGATGCCGTTTGTCCTTCTCGTTCTGATTCTGCTCTTTGTCCTCCGCCTGCGGTATGTCCGCCGCATCCGGCGGGAGCGGTCGCGGAAAGCGCTGGAACACAGAAGAAGAACGTACGAAGAACTGGTCAGAGAATTTACGGAAGATCCGAAGGACGAAGAGTTTTCCATCGATGAGCTGCTGCTTACAATTGACGAACTGCAGAAGGAAGAACAGAAAAACACTTAAATGAAACGTATTCACCAGATCAGGAATTGATCTTCTCGGCACAAAAAAAGTATCCCGTTCCTTTTGGGGAAGCGGGATACTTTTTTATTTACGCGGGCAACGAGCTAGAGCGTGTCTGAAAAAGGCTTTTCGTGAGCTGCGAGTCCCAGTTTGTGGGAGATTTTATCCGAATGAGGGCGGCGTAGCGGGCTACGGCAACCGAATGAGGGTAAAATCTCCCGCAAAGTGGGGCTTGCAGATTGCGGAAATGGTTTTTCAGACACGCTCTAAAGTCCGTATTTGTTTTTACTCTTCGTAATCGAGTGCTGCACGCTCCGTTGTGTACGGACGTACATAGGTGTCTGCTACTTTTACGTGCTCCGGATGTTTTGCATATACAGCTACATCCTCTGCTTTTTCCAGTGTTGTGACAAGTGCCATATCATGGGTGGAAGATGCAAGCGGTGCTTCTACAAAGTCAACCGTCAACAGTCCCGGCACTTTGCCGACCAGGCTTTTCAGGTTCTCTGCCATCGCTTTTTTCAGCTCCGGTTTCTTTGCATCCTCTACTTCCGGTTTGAATTTCCACATAACAATATGATGTACCATTGTATTTTTCTCCTTTGCTTTTGTTTTATTGCCAATTCACACAGTTTCTGTGCAAATACCAGCCTTTTGTTACGGCTCTTCGCCTGCAATCCGCAGAATATCCTCAATCTCTTCCACGGACATGTCAAGATACGCGGAAAGCTCTGCCACACTGAAATCCATGTCATCGCCGTCGGAGAGTTCCTCGATGGCGTCTTTTAAGCGGTTTACTTTATTGACTACAGTATTGTCCTTGTGTTTCTGAACTCTGTGTTCTTCCATGAAATCGCTGATCGTCTCACGCACAGCCGCATCAATCGCCTGCTCCGCCGTCTCAGCTTTTACAACGGACTCCAGCGCTACTAAAAGTCCGACATTTCCCTCCTGCACCAGATCCATCAGGAAGAAATCGCGGGTGTGCATTTCTTTTGCGGTCTCAATAACTTTTGGAAGCCAGAGCTGCACGAGCATGCTCTTTGCAAGGGAATCGCCCTCTGCCGCTTTCCGGTAAAGCTCTGCCGTTTCTTCCTCCGACGGTGTTTCTGTCTCCGGCAGTTCGTCAAGATACTGCTGTAAGGCACGCAGCTCCTCCTCGGAAAACTCCGGTTTTTTCTTTTCTTTTTCGGTCTCCTCCGGCACGACGCCCGGCTCATAATCTGCCACATCGACCTGCTCCATCGTCAGATATTCGCAGACAAAGGTAACTTTCTGCTCATCCAGTGCAAAGTCTTCAAAAAAGTCTCTGACTTCTTTCATCGTTACTTTATTTTCATGGTTTCTGGCGTAGGACAGCAATTCGGAGAGCTTCTCCTGGAACTTTTTCTGTTCGTCCTGCATCTTTTTTACCCTCTCTTTCTTCCGTTTCACGATTCCATTTCTTCGTACATTTTTTTCAATTTGTCCATTGCTTTTTCTGCTTTGAAAAGCTACTATAAAAGCAAACGAAAAACCACATTCAAGTGGAAAGGAGAATCCTTATGAAACAATTTTTTCAGGATGTGAAAAACAGTTTCCTGCTTTCAGCCGCTGTCTCTATTATACTAGGTATCGTGCTGATCGTCTACCCCGTAAAAACAAGTTTGCTGATCTGTTATATCGCCGGAGCACTGCTCCTGTTCGGCGGCGTTGTTGCGCTGATCCGCTACATTGCAAGCCGCGGCGAACCGTTTTTCTTCCGCTACGATCTGTTCGTTGCCCTGGTACTGATTCTGTTTGGCTGCTTCGTTATCTTTGAAAGTGACCTTGTAATCGCATTCATCCCGGTTGTCATCGGTATCATCCTTCTGGCAAACGGACTGCTCAGCATTCAGAAGGCGTTCAACCTCAAAAAAACAGGGCTGGAAAAATGGTGGCTTGAGTTCCTGCTGGCTCTTTTAACCAGCGTTCTCGGCATCATCATCTGTACCAATCCGTTTGATGCCGTTGCAACCACAAACATTTTCATCGGTATCTGCCTTGTCTACAGCGGCATTTCCGATCTTGTCACCACCTACTACATGGGCCGCGCAAAACGCCGGATCAAAAACGTCATCCAGACCGAGATCAACCAGCAGAAAATCCTGCACGATGACAATGTGATTGATGTGGATGAGGACGAGCTTCACTAAAAAACAGCTTCTTCCATAAAAATCTTCTTTCATACGAAAAACCGGAACCCGGCACCGCTTCTAAGCAGCGGCTCCCGGGTTCCGGTTTTTCTCTGTATTTCTTTTTTTATTTATTCCTCGTGTTTGCTCAGCGCTTCCATGCCTTCTCTTAATTTCAGACGAATCTTGCCAAGCTGCATGCCGTTTGCACCGAAATACAGTTTCAGATAGTGATTAGATCCAAAGAAGAAGCCAAGATCTCTGGTCTCTTTGATCCACTCGCCTTTTGTTCCACGGATGCTGATAACGGTTTTTACAATATTGTCGATATATACTGTAACGGAAAGCTGTGCCAGGTCTTCGAGGTCTGCTTTCATTTCCATCTCGATATCATAAGTTCCCATTTTATCTGCCAGAATGGAAACACCGCAGACTTCGCTTGTTCCTTTTTTATTTTCCCATGCGGAAGCGTCAATGACAACATCACCTGTTTCCGGATCTGCCTCATACGTTACCAGGTCTGCTGCAACAAAATCGTTATCTCCCTGCTGCTCCTGTGCTTCTTTTTCTTCCTCGCTGATGCGGTCAAGGAAACGTAAAATACATGGTGTTCCAAGAATGAAGTGAAGGACATTCATGGCATTTCTCTGCAGATCACCTCTTGTGATTTCACCTTTTTCCAGTGCTTCTTTCACATCATCCTGGCTCATATCGGTGCAGTCATTGCATACCATGAAGACATCATTTCCGGCGGATACCATCGGTGCATGTGTCGTTCTTGTTGCCTCGTATCCTTCACGGTTCGACATTGCCCACCAGTCGGTCATAACAAATCCATCGTAGTTCCACTCACCACGGAGAATGGTGGTTAACAGATCGTAGTTTCCTGCGGTCCAGATACCGTTGACCGGTCCATATGTACTCATAATGGATCTTGCGCCGCCTTCTTTGACTGCAATTTCATATCCTTTCAGATAGATCTCGCGCAGTGCACGCTCGGAAACAACCGCATTTACGGTGTGGCGCTTCGACTCCTGGTTATTACCGCAGAAGTGTTTGATGGTTCCGGTTACATCGGATTTTTCCATACCAAGAATCTGTACAGCACTGATCCATCCGGTCAGGTACGGATCCTCGGAAATATACTCAAAGTTACGTCCGTTTAACGGATTTCTGTGAATATTCATACCAGGTCCAAGAAGCGCATCGACACGGTTCTGTCTCATTTCGCGTCCTGCCATCTCGTACAGGTCTTCTACCAGCGGAAGATCGAACGTACAGCCAAGCAGCGTACCGTTTGGCATGGAGAAGGCTTTTGTTCCGCAGTCAAAACGAAGTCCGGAAGGACCGTCGGTACAGCAGGATGCCGGAATGCCAAACTCCTGTAATTCCGGTGTCAGACCGCCAAAAGCAGCTGCGGTTCCAGGCGTTACTTTCGGGCTGCACATACCCTCGCCGCGGAACATGCAGATCAGATCATCATCGGAAAGCTGTGCCACGAATTCTTCCATGGTTACTTTCTTATCCAGCACATCGCCCAGCTTATAGCCTTTGTCTCCGGTGTACGGAATCGGCTCCATACGGTTCTCTTTCATGCGTTTTGCCGGATCTACGGTGCGCAGCGGGGCTGCCTCGTATCCCGGTTTTAATGTGCCGTCCTCACCTGCAACGGCTTTCATACGCTCAAACGCTTCGACCGGCGCCATTGCCTCGGTCAGCGTCTCAACCACTTTAAACGGCTGCTCGTAAGCGCCTGCGAAAGCTGCACTTCTGACATCGCTTCCGACATAAAACTCATAGCTGCCCTCTTCGAGTACGTAGCAGGATTTGTGTCCCGTTGCACCGCTGTCATCATAGGATGCGAAGCTTTCTTTTGCCACATTGATGGTCACGGTCTCTTTTGCTCCAGGAGCTAAAATACCGGTCTTTGCAAAGCCGACGAGTGCGCGGGCTGGTTTTCCAAGAACGCCCTGTGGAGCTTTTACGTATACCTGAACAACTTCTTTACCGGCCGTTTTTCCTGTATTCTCTACGGTTGCCGTTACGGTTACCTGATCGACGTCTTTCTCTTTCGCCTCTGCGGTTACTGCAAAGGTTGTGTAGGAAAGACCAAATCCGAACGGATATAATACTTTGTCTTTTGCAAAAGTCTCAAAGTAGCGGTATCCTACATAGATATCCTCTTTGTATTCGTTTCTTACTAGATCGCCAAAGCAGCTGGTCGACGGATAATCCTCAATATTTTCTGCGATGGTATCCGTCAGTTTACCGCACGGGCTGACTCTTCCCATCAGCACATCGGCAACGCCGTTTCCACCTTCCTGACCGCCCTGCCATACGTAGAGAACAGCTGCAGGATTGCACTCTTTCACCCATTTCATGTCGATGATATTTCCGACATTCAGCACAACGATCGTTCTTGCAAACGCTTTGCTGACTTTCTCTACCATCTCACGCTCGGTATCTGTCAAGAGATAACTGCCCGCCTCGTTTTTGTTGTCCTGGTCCTCACCTGCGGTACGGCCTACAACAACAATAGCTGCATCGGCGCCTTTTGCGCTCTCCACAATCTCGTCGGTGAGCTCCATCTCTTTCTGGGACCACGGCACTTTTCCCCAGCCCTGGCCTTCGTCGTATGGATTTTCCTCGATCCATTTCTCATATGTTCCAAGAAGATTCTCATCGAGCGTGATGTCTTTTTCTTCTTTTAAGGCATCCAGAATGCCAACCACATATTTGGTGTTGACGAGTCCGCCGGAGCCCAGTCCGCTCTTATAATAATGGAATGCAATTCTTCCGAAAACGGCTACTTTATCCCCCTTGCGAAGCGGAAGCGCCTCGTTGTCATTTTTCAGAAGGACACATCCCTCTGCTGCTGCCTGACGGGCAAGCGCTACGTATTCTTCGAAATCCAATGGTGTAAATTTTCCCATATTGTTCCCCTTTCTCCTGCATACTTTTCTATCCAACATGTGCCGGAACACCCAAAGGAAATCCCGGGTTCCGGCACATGACTGGCTTCTTGTCTTTTATTATCTCGTATTTTCTGCTTTTTTTCCAGTTCTTTTCTTATCTTTTTTCTATCTGATATTGACCTTTTTTCTTCTCTTTTTGCTTATCCAATCAGTCCCTGGACAATTAATACAAGAAGCAGCAGCGGAAGGATATACGTAAGGTATAATCGCATCCAGTCCGGCACTTTCAGACCATCGCCCTTACTTGCCTCTGCCTGGTAATTTTTAAATCCCCATCCCCACTTTGATGTACAGAATAAAAGATAGATCAGTGAACCGACCGGCAGCAGAAGGTTGCTGACGATAAAGTCCTCAAGATCGAGAACTGTGCTTCCTGCGCCGAGCGGCTGGAATCCGGACCACACATTGTAGCCGAGTGCACACGGCAGGGATCCTAAAATGATCAGAATGCAGTTGATGACTGCTGACTGTTTTCTGGAAACACCGAAAATCTCGGAAAAGCAGCACATGATGTTCTCGAATACAGCGATGATAGTGGACAGTGCCGCAAAGAACAGAAACAGGAAGAAAAAGCTTCCGAAAATCCGTCCGCCCTTCATCGAGGTGAAGATGTGCGGCAGTGTCATAAAGATCAGCTTCGGGCCGCTGTCCGGCTGTACGTGATAGGAAAAGCACGCCGGGAAAATAATAAGACCTGCGGTGATGGCTACAAACGTATCGAGCACCGCAATATTGATCGCCTCTCCGAGCAGCGATTTTCCTCCGTTTAAGTAGCTTCCGAAAATCAGCATTGCGCCGATACCAAGACTTAACGTAAAGAATGCCTGGCTCATCGCGCTTGTGATAATGTGGAACAGTCCCACCTGTTCAATCTGCTGCTTGTCCGGCACCAGATAAAATTTCAGACCCTCTTTTGCGCCTGGCATTGTAAAGCTGTAAACCGCAAGGAAAATCATAACGACCATCAGTACAATCATCATCACTTTTGTGACACGCTCCACACCATTCTGCAGACCAACAGAGCAGATCAGAAAGCCTGCAATCGTGATCAGCAGCATCGTGATGACAAGAATAGACGGAGATGAAAGCATCTCATTGAATTTTCCAGTTACAGCGTCCCCCTTAAGGCCACTGAATTTTCCGGTTAAAAAGCTGTAAAAATAATACAGCATCCAGCCTGCAACAACCGTATAGAACATCATCAGCAGATAGTTTCCGATGAGGGCAACGTATCCATGGATATGCCACTTCTGCCCTTTCTTCTCCAGTTCCCCATACGCGCGCACGGTACTCTTTTTGCTTCCTCTTCCGATGGCAAGCTCCATCGACAGAATCGGAACTCCCATAATGGCAAGGAACAACAGATAAAACAGCACGAAAATGCCGCCTCCGTTGTTTCCTACCATGTACGGGAATTTCCATACATTTCCGATGCCGATGGCACAGCCTGCCGAAAGCAGAAGAAAGCCAAGGCGCGATTGGAATGTCTCTCGTTCCATTTCTTTTATTTCCTCCCTTTTTTCTTCGTACAAAACTCAGATTTCAGAACGGCACCGTTCTGCCGTTCTGTCCGGTTTGTCTTCCTGTTTTGCACTATGCTTTCTATTATACTTTTCTTATCAGAAAAAGACAAGCAATTGCTTAGGGCGTGTTTGAAAAATTTTTTTAAACACGCCCTGAGAAAGGAAATTTTTCTATTCTTTATTCATACCGCGCAATCTCTTTCCGCAGCCGTTTCATAATCCGTTTTTCCAGCCGCGAAATATACGACTGTGAAATTCCAAGAAGATCCGCGACTTCTTTCTGCGTTTTCTCCCGCCCCTCTGGCATATTGATGCCAAACCGGAGTTTCACGATCACCTGCTCCCGCTCAGAGAGCTTGCTGATTGCGCTTCCCAGCACGCGATGTTCCGCCTCCTGCTCGAGCCCCTGATAGATCACATCCTCCTCCGTTCCGAGGATATCCGACAAAAGAAGCTCATTTCCATCCCAGTCTACATTGAGCGGCTCATCGATCGAGACCTCCATCCGTGTCTTGTTATTTCTCCGCAGATACATCAGAATCTCGTTCTCAATGCACCGGGACGCGTACGTGGCAAGCTTGATCTTTTTTTCCGGATTGAACGTGTTAATTGCCTTGATGAGGCCGATGGTTCCAATCGAAATCAGATCCTCCACACCAACTCCTGTATTATCAAATTTCTGTGCAATGTAGACGACGAGACGCAGGTTGTGTTCGATCAGCTCGCTCCTTGCCGTCTCGTTTTCCGGATCGGAAAGCCCCGCAATCGCATCGGCCTCCTCCTGTCCTTCCAAAGGCGCCGGGAGAACATCTGTGCCCCCGATATAAAAAATTTCTCCTGTCTGACGAAATACAGCCGGCACGGACCGCGGCAGCATACGAAGCCGGAATCCGTTTGGCAGTGCAGCCTGCAGCATACTTCATTCCTCCTGTCCTTCCATGAGATCTGGATGCAAAATTATTTCATAGCCCCTGGGAGATGAACTATTTTCTCCGCCAAGCGCAATCAGCGGTCCGCTTATGTGCCTGGCTGTATGTTCTGTCACAAGAATCATTTCCGAGATCCGGATCACCGGCAGAAAGCCCCGGCCTTCCAGTCCGCGAAACGGTATGTAACGGGGCTGCAGCGCAAGAAGCCGTTCCGGCTCCGGCACCGTCTCGTGCCTTGCAAGCGCCGCAATCCCTGTCCGCATTTCGTCCGGGAACAATTCGAGTATCACAGTGTACGGTACGACCGAGACCGGCTTTTTGGTTGTGGCATCCCGCAAAGTATTGCCCGTGTCGTACAGTCCTTTTACTTTTTTCCATTTCCCATTCTGCACAAGCTGTACCGTAACCTGCCTGGCGTGTTCCAGGAGCATCTCCTTTCGGATCTTCAGCAGGAGGAGTGTTCCCGCATATGCGGCACTCCCGGAAAGAAGAAAAAGAAAAATTCCCCTTCCCGGCATCAGCTCCCGGAACAGGCGGTATGCACTGCCGATCAGAAAACCGGACAGTATATAGCCTGCCATTCCCACCACAAGATCCCGTACTGTCGTGATTCTGCAGCCAGATTTCACCATCCCTGTTGTAATTCCGATTCCGACCAGGGCGAGCAGCGCACCCGGCAGATACCGTGCAAACACGGCATACAGCACCGCATAACCGGCGCCGAGCGCGGCTGCCGCAAAACTCCTTCTTCGCGTGGCAGATCGTTTCAGAAGAAAGGAGGAAAGGCGCAGAATAGTATAATTCAGCAGAAGATTCTCTGCAAAGAGAAGATCCAGAAAGATCTCATAGTGCAAAAAAACACCCCCTGCGCCTTTTGCATGGTCTGAATTTCTAACAGACCCTATTATAGACGGAAGGGGGTGAATTTTTTGTCGTTTTCGGAAGAATGACCTTCTTTTTTGATCAACAAACTTCGACACGCCGCAACATTTTCGGTCTGCGGCGTGTCGAGGTAAATTCGTTATTTGCTTATTATTCTTTGCTTATCTGCGGTTTCTTAAGAAATCCGGGATCTGGATGTCCTTTTTCGGAACATTGCTTGTCATGGTCTGCTGAGCCTGTACCTGCGGCTGCACCTGAACCTGTGGCTGCGGCTGTACCGGAGCGGAAGCTTTCGGAGCAGTGTGTACCGGAGCGGCTGCCTGTGCAGAGAAGCTGCTGCTGGAAAATGCGCTCTTTCTTGCATCTGCCGGCTCTTTGCGGGATACGCTTGCCTGTTTCGCCGTTGCATCGTTGAGACCTGTTGCGATAACGGTGATCTTCGCTGTATCGGTAACAGAATCATCATACATAGCACCGAAGATGATGTTTGCATCCTCTCCAGCCAGATTCTGTACGTAACTTGCAGCATCGTTTGCATCCATAAGGGAGATATCTCCGGAAATGTTGATGATAACGTGGCTTGCACCCTCGATGGTGGTCTCAAGCAGCGGACTGGAAACAGCCTGCTGTACAGCCTCGAGCGCTTTGTCGTCGCCCTTTGCCTCGCCGATACCGATGTGGGCGATACCCTTGTCGGTCATAACGGTCTGAACATCTGCGAAGTCGAGGTTGATGAGTGCCGGCAGGTTGATCAGGTCTGTGATGCCCTGTACGGCCTGCTGCAGAACCTCGTCTGCTTTCTTTAATGCCTCCGGCATGGTTGTCCGGCGGTCTACGATTTCAAGAAGTTTGTCGTTCGGGATCACGATCAGGGTATCTACGTTTTCCTCGAGTTTTTCGATTCCCATCAGCGCATTGCTCATACGGGTTCTTGCCTCGAATTTGAACGGTTTTGTTACAACGCCGACAGTCAGAATGCCCATTTCTTTTGCAACGCCTGCTACAACCGGTGCTGCACCTGTTCCGGTTCCGCCGCCCATACCGCAGGTGACGAATACCATATCAGCGCCTTCCATGATCTGTTTGAGCTCTTCGATGCTCTCCTCGGCTGCTTTCTCTCCAACCTCAGGTTTTGCTCCTGCGCCCAGTCCCTTGGTCAGCTTCTCGCCGATCTGGAGAATGGTAGGTGCCTTACAGAGGGTCAGCGCCTGTTTATCGGTGTTGATTCCAACGAATTCAACGCCGCCGATGGATTCCTCCACCATTCTATTTACAGCATTATTTCCTGCACCACCTACACCGATTACGATAATCTTTGCAGATGATTCTGCCTCATTTGTCATGATCTCTAACAATTTCAACTTCCTCCTTTTGATTATGAACTGCTGTCTATCTCAAAATAGTCTGATATTCTGATGGTCATACATAAAGATATAATATAATTTCTTCGGAAAATAATCAACTGTTTTTTTCGTATTTCATAAAAAATTCAGGATTATTGCGTTTTTTTGACGGCTTTCCTTTCCTCTTATACATCTTTCGAGAAGACAAAGCTGCTGTCGCCGTCCTTGTAATCCTCCATATGGAGTTCTCCGGAAAGACCGGAAAGGCTCGGCAGGATTGCTGCTACGCGCGTCATCTTTTCTTCTAACGCCGTATCGGTTCCAAGCAGAATCCGCACGGTATCATAGTAATGCAGAATAATTTCGCTGTTCTCATTAAATTCCACACTGTCCGGCGTGATATTGTATTTCTCCGTCATTCTCGTAAGTGCGAGCATGGTGCGGAAAACTGCCGGTTTTTCAACCGGGAGCTGCTTGTTCACGGTCACATAGTCAAACGTAAGTCCTGTTACAAGCGGAACATCGGAAAGGGTCGGCTGAAAGTCTGTCGTTGTCACACGTGCACTTTTAATCGTATCCGCCGAGAGCGCACCGTCGGACGTACTGCTTTCGGATGCTGTGCCATCGGATGATACGCTTTCGGATGCAAGCGACTCACTCGTAAGAGATCCATCCGCACTCGTTCCATCGGAGGCGGTTCCGTCGGAAGGCTCACCCTCCGCAGGTGTTTCCTGCTCCTCGTCCACGCACTCCAGCACGATGCCGTTCTTGTCAAAATAGACCTTCTGGCCTTCGTACTCGACATAACCGACCACTTTTTTCTCATTTACCTGGATGCAGATGGTGTCATAGCTTACAAACGTAAACTCCACGGAGTTCATAAAAGGAATATCGCTCATATCAACCTTCGAATGAAACGTCGTAAGAAGCACCGTGTTTTTCATCCACTTGTCGTCCGCGACCATCTCTTTGATTTCATCTTTTGTATACCGGGTGTTCCCCGCCACCTGGATATTGCGGATTTTGAACACATTAAAAAACAAGGCACCTGCAAGGCCGACGCCAAGCACCACCCCGGTCAGAATCCGTATTTTTCTGTTTTTCTTCTTTTTTCTGTTTTTTTTCTGTCTCATATTTCTTTTTCTACGATAATCTTGGCTCCGAGTTCCCGGAGCGTTTCTGGAAACCGTTCATACCCCCGCTCAATCAGTTCTGTCTGCCGGATTGTGGAAAATCCTTCTGCGGCAAGCGCCGCCGATACGAGTGCCGCGCCGCCCCGAAGATCCTGGGAAACAACTTCTGCACCGTGCAGACGGCTTTTTTCGGCCGTCAGCCATTTTCCGCAGATCTGCAGCGTACCGCCCATTTTCTGCAGCTCCTCTGCCGTCCGGAGGCGGTCCTCAAATACATTTTCACAGATACAGCTCTTTCCTTCCAGCGTCATCGCTGCCGCCAGATACAGCGACTGCAGATCCGTCGGAAAACCGGGATATTCCTCTGTCTCCACGTACGGAACAGCATGCTGCACGTTTTTGCTGTCTGCTACCAGTGTACCACTCTTCCTTGTATATTGTCCACCTATTTTCTGATAGAGGGACAGAACCGCCCCCATTTCGTCCAGCGGCGCGCCGGAAAGCGTCAGGTGCCCCCGCGTCGCCGCGCCCATCAGAAGATACGTCCCTGCCGCGATCCGGTCACCCGGAACACGATACCGGCAGCCGGACAGCAGTCTCTTTCCCCGCCTTCCGTAAACGGTAATCTGCTCCGTCCCCTCGCCGGTAATCTCCGCTCCCATGGCCTTAAGAAACCGGCAGAGATGAACCACTTCCGGCTCCCGCGCACAATGCTCCAGCCTTGTTGCACCTTCCGCTCCGACAGCAAAAAGAACCGCATTTTCCGTCGCCCCGACGCTCTTTTTCGGAAAGCAGAGCACGGCTCCTTTCGGATGATCTGCCTTTGCCCGAATGGTGCCGTCCTCCTCGAAGACCTCGGCTCCCAGAAGCTCCATTGCCCTCTGATGCAGGTCCGTCGGCCGCTTTCCGATCCGGCAGCCGCCGGCCCCTGCAAGGTATGCCTCCCCTGTCCTTGCAAGAAGACTTCCCAGAAACAAAAGAGAGGCGCGCAGTCTCTTCGAAAGCGCTCCCTCCACACGGCTTTTTTCGATCTTTTCACAGTTCAGGTGGAGCGCATTCCTCTCCCACCAGACTGTTCCGCCAAGGCTTCTTACAATCTCCGCCATATCCTCCACATCGGAAATCTTCGGGCAGCCTTCCAGCACGACCTCCTCTTTTGTCAGAACCGCCGCCGCGATCATGGGAAGAACGGCATTTTTGGAACCCTGGACTGTTACCGTTCCGCAAAGCCGCCTTCCGCCGAGAATCTGATATACTCCCACCTGTTCTCTCCCATCCGGCCTCTCTTTTTACGGTATGCATTACACTCCCGTTTTGTTCCCGTTCTGCAGCGCTTTTCCGCCTTTTTAATCGGTGTCCCTCGAGACCGACAGGGCAAGCCCCATCTCGCCGAGCAGAAACAACACGGAGGTGCCGCCGTAACTGATAAAAGGCAGCGTAATGCCGGTATTCGGAATCGTATTTGTCACAACCGCGATGTTCAGAATCACCTGAAGCGCAATATGCCCCATAATTCCGCCCGCAATCAGTGCTCCGCCAAGATCCCGCGCATGGATCGAAATAACCATCAAGCGCCAGATCAGCACCGCAAACACGGCGATCACCAGGCAGGCGCCGAACAGTCCGCCCTCCTCACAGATAATCGAAAAGATCATATCATTCTGCGCTTCCGGCACAAAGCCAAGCTTCTGCAGGCCTTTTCCAAGCCCGCAGCCAAAGATTCTCCCGCTGCCGATCGCATAGAGTCCCTGAATGGTCTGGAACCCCTTCTCGTACGCCTCCGGGTTGCGCCAGATGGCAAGGCGTTCGAGGCGGTAGCTCTCCATCATCAGAAAAACGGCAATAAACCCGATGCCGGCGCCTCCGATTCCGAGAAACGGCAGGTAGCCCGGATGTGAAATAAAGATCAGAAATGCACAGATTCCGAGCAAAATAATCGCCGTACTTAAGTTATTGCTTCCGACAAGCGCTGCAATCGGCAGGGTGCACAGCACCGCCTTTGTCATAAACCAGAGACTGTCGGACCGGCCTTTCGTGTGCTCCATCACCCAGGGCAGGAAGAGAATCACCGCCATCTTGGCAAATTCCGAGGGCTGGAACGATAAGGGGCCAAGCTTTAACCACCGCTTCGAGCCGTTGTACTCACTTCCGAAAAAGAGCACCGCCGTCGAGAGCGCAAGGGAAGCCGCATAAAACCACGGTGCCAGTTCAAACAGCCGCCGGTAATCTATTTTTGCAACCGCATACATACCGATCACACCGAGCGCACTTGCAAAGAGCTGCTTCTTGAAATAATAAGCCGGGTCATGGAATCTGACCCGGCCGTTATACGCGCTGGCGCTGTACAGAATCACAAGGCCAAGGCCAAGCAGAATCCATACCGTCACCAGCAGCGTCCCATCTATTTTTTTCTCTTTTTCCTTCCGCATCCGCGCCACACCCGCCGTTCGCTCTTTTTCAGCTTATGCGGGATAGTTTCCTGATATGACGTTTTTAGTTACAGTTCTTATGCAGTAAAACAGCAAGTGTTTTACTGCTGAGTGAACAGTAACCATTTTTACAGTGCTCTTACGTACTCCTTAAACAGCTCACCGCGCTGCTCGTAGCTCTTAAACTGATCCCAGCTTGCGCAGGCCGGGGAAAGAAGAACCGCATCCCCTGCATTTGCCTTGTCGTGGCAGATCTGTACGGCTTCTTTTAAGTTGTCTGCCATGATAATGTCGTTGAATCCGACGCTTCTTGCCGCTTTTGCGATCTTCTCTTTCGTATCTCCGATCAAAACCAGGAAGCGTACCTTTCCATCGAATGCCTGAATCCACTCTTCGTAGGTGGACTGCTTGTCGTAGCCGCCGCCGATCAGCAGAGTCGGGCGGTTCATCGCCTGGATGCCTTTGATGGCCGCATCCGGATTCGTTCCCTTGGAATCGTTGTAATATGCCACGCCGTCCTTCTCGCAGACATACTCGATGCGGTGCTCTACCCCTGCAAACTCCTGAATGACTTTGCGGACAGTTTCCATCGGCACGCCTGCATGAAGTGCCATCGCAGAAGCAACCATGACGTTTTCAAAATTATGTAGGCCGAGCAGTTTTAAGTCGTCGGTTCTGGTCAGAAGCTCCGTCTCGCCGTTCTTTGCAATGCGGATTTCGCCGTCCTGATAATAGATGCCGTCCTTTAACGCACGCAGACTCGAGAAGTACATCACCTGTACTTTCTTCTCTGCCATCAGTTTTTCGCCGAACGGGCGCAGGATTTCGTCCTCATAATTCAGCACACAGAGATCATCCATCGTCTGATTTTCGGTGATACACTCTTTCACGCGGATATACTCTTCCATCGTGTGATGGCGGTTCAGATGATCCTCGGTAATGTTTGTGATCGCACTTGCCGCCGGATGGAACTCTTTGATGGTTTCCAGCTGGAAGCTGCTGATCTCGGCAACCGTTACGGTATCATCTGTCGTGTCGAGTGCTGCGGATGTGTACGGGGTTCCGATGTTTCCGACCACTTTTACTTCCGGCTGATATGCTTTCATGATCTCGCCGAGCAGCGATGTTGTGGTGGTCTTTCCGTTAGTACCGGTAATCGCAAGCACTTTTCCGCGGCTTACCTGATACGCCAGCTCCACTTCACCGATGACCGGGATCTCTTTTTCTTTCATTTTAAGGACAACCGGCAGATCCGTCGGAACGCCCGGGCTTAAAACGACAAGATCAAGGCTGTCGAGCATCTCCTCCGGGAGCTCGCCTAAGACAACTTCCACGCTGTCACGGCTCTCTAATTTTTTTAAGATTTCTTCTTTTTCGAGTTTGTCATTTCCATCGTAAAGAACGACAGAAGCACCTTTCTTGTGCAGCAGCTCCTCCGCTGCAATTCCACTCTTTCCGGTTCCGAAAACCAGTACTTTTTTTCCTGCGAAAATCATGTTTGATTACCTCCATATTTTAAAGCCCCATCAATGCGATCAGGCATAGTATCGCTGTGATTGTAGCAAACACCGTCACAATCTGTGTCTCCGACCAGCCCATCAGCTCGAAATGGTGATGGATCGGCGTCATCTTGAAGATCCGTTTTCCCTTCGTCAGTTTGAAGAATGACACCTGCAGGATCACAGAGAGAATCTCCATCATATAAATGAATCCCACAAGCGGCAGAAATAAGGGGAGACGTAAGAAACACGCCATTCCCGAGACGAAACCGCCGAGTGCCAGACTTCCGGTATCGCCCATAAAGACGCGGGCAGGAAATACATTGAATACCAGAAACCCCAGCAGACTCCCGATAACCGCAAGCGGGGACGGGGAAACACCGTTTCCGAGGCCGATCGATGCCACGGAAAAGAAAACAGCATTTAAAATCGTCACACTCGCCGCCAGTCCGTCAAGGCCGTCGGTAAAGTTGACACCGTTGACCGTTCCAAGAATCACAAAGGCGAGAAACGGAATCGTAAAAATCCCTGCGTCCAGCTCTTTGCCTGGAAGGAACGGAATGCGCATCCGGAGGGAAATTCCGGAAAAACGCGCCAAATACCACAGAAAGACTGCTGTAATCACTGCCTGCAGTGCCATTTTCTGCTTCGGGTACAGCCCGTCGCTGCGGTGCAGCACGACTTTCAGATAGTCATCGAGAAAGCCGATCAGGCCAAAACCAAGCGTCAGAAACAGCACCGGAACCACTTCCGCTCCCTCTTTCCGGAAAAGGAGGGAAACTGCGGTAAACGCCGCCAGAAACATCACGCCGCCCATCGTCGGGGTTCCCGCTTTTTTCTGGTGGCTCGGCACACCCTCTTCCCGCTCCTTCTGCCCCGCTTTGACTTTTCGCAGAAACGGGATCAGAACCGGCCCCAGCGCCAGGCTGATGCCAAAGGAAAGAAGAACCGGCAGGATCATTTCTCTTTTCATAGACGCACCTCTTCCTTTTTGTACGGATTGTGTACGGAACAGGCATGTCAAAATATTTTCTCCAGCCTATTCAGTATATAGCTTTTTGTTCTGTTTCGCAACCTTCTTTTATAATCCAAGTTACGGTTCGCTCAGCAGTGAAACACTTGCTGTTTCGCTGCGTAAGAAAGTGATTCAGGTGTGAGCAGCCCTCCTTTTGCGAAGCAAAACTTTAAATGAGGGCTGCGAAGGACACAATTCTCAGGTTTCCTAAGAATTGTGTCCAATACCGAGATACGGAAGTACATTGGAAAAGATATCGCGGATCACCGGCGCGCAGATCGTTCCGCCGTAGTAGACGCCCTGCGGATTGCGGATAATGCAAAGCCCCAGCACCGTCGGATGCTCCGCCGGGGTGAAGCCGAGGAATGAGGAAATATAGCGGTTGGCGCTCCGCGGAAGTGTCTGCGAAGTTGCCGTCTTTCCGCCGATGGAATATCCCTCGAGGTACGCATTCTTTCCAGACCCTTCTGAAACGACGCTTTCCAGAATTTCGCGCACCGTCCTGGAAGTTTCTTCCGAAAGAACCCCTTCTTTTTCCGGAAAATTCAGATGCTTTACAACATTTCCTTCTTCATCGAGCACATCCGTTGCGACATGCGGCGTCACCATTTTTCCGCCGTTGACGAGCGCAGAGACCGTCGCCGCCAAGCGGATCGGCGTGATCTGGAAGGACTGGCCGAATGCCATCGTCGCAAGCTCAACCTCTCCGATGTTTTCCTCCTTGTGCATAATCGTCGATGCCTCGCCCGGCAGATCGATCCCTGTCTTTTCCATCAGGCCGAATTTCCGGAAGTAATCACAGAACTTTTCCACACCGAGCCGCAGCCCCACTTCAATGAACACCGGGTTGCACGAGTTCTGCGCGCCCTGCACGAAGTTTTCGGCTCCGTGTCCCGTCCGCTTGTGGCAGTGGATCCGGCGGTCCTCCACGATTTTGTAGCCGGGACAGAAAAACGAATCGTTCGGCGACACAACGCCCTCCGAAAGTCCCGCCGACATCGTGATGATCTTAAAGGTAGATCCCGGCTCGTACGTATCGTTGATGCAGGCATTCCGCCACATCTGGTTCAGCAGATCCTGAATTTCTTTTTCCGAAAGTCCCGTTGTATCCTGCTGCAGCGTGAACGGATCGTTGAGGTCGAACTCCGGCACATTGACACAGGCATAGATTTCTCCGTTCTGCGGATTCATAAGAAGAATCGAGACGCTGTCCGCCTGTTTTTCTGCCATCGCCTTTTCCGCTGCCTGCTGGCAGTACGCCTGGATATTGACATCCAGGCTGACCTTTAAGTCCCTTCCCGCCACCGGCTCCTGGCGGCTCTCCCCGATGCCGTTCTGCTCAATCCCGCGCGCATCCGTTGTCGTCAGGATTTTTCCGTTGATTCCTTTTAAAATTTCCTCATATTCCACCTCCAGCCCGATGATGCCCTGATTATCGCCTCCGGTGAAGCCGATAACGCGCGACGCCAGCTTCCCTTTGGGGTAATACCGCTTGAAATCCTCATCCACTTTTACCCCCGCGTATCCGTACGACCGGATGGTATCACCCGTCTTCTTGTCCACATTCGTCTTGACACGCTCGATTGAAGACCGCTTCTCCACGCGTTTCCGCGCCGTCTCCTCCGAAATTCCAAGCTCTTTTACCAGCATCGCAATCACCGCCTCCGGCTCCTCGATCTGGCTGTGGATCACGGAAATCGTACAGACCGTGCGGTTTGCCGCGAGAACTTCCCCGTTTGCATCAAGAATCCGGCCGCGCGCCGCCTTGATCCCGCGCTCCCGCTCGTGCAGATCATCCGCCTTCTCGGAATAATAGACGGACCGGAACACACACAGATACACCAGCCGCCCGGCAAGTCCGACCATCATTCCCATGCAGAGTACCCACAGAAGAACCGTCTTTTTCCGGTGATACGTTTTGTTTTTACGCATAGAATACCCCATAGCCGAATCCATTATGATAACACTATATGGAAACTGCTATGGGGTTATGTCTTTTGTTTTTTATGTTTTTTTACTCTTCATTGATGAGATCCAGCTCGGCGTTTGTCAGACCGCCGTTCTCGATATTGCTGTTTTCAGCACTGTTTTCCGTATCGTCTTCCTGTACCGGTGCCGCTACGTTTGGATCATCCGTTCCGGTCTCGGAGCCTTCGCCCGTCACACCGTCCGTATCATCCGGGAATACGTTCAAATACGGCAGCAGTTCTGTGTAGATCTCTTTTACGATCTCCTGTGCCAGCACACTGTTCGCCTGATTTTCTACATCCGGCTCGTCCACAATCGCGTAAACAACAGCTTTCGGGTTTTCTACCGGTGCAAATCCGATAAAGGAAACGAGATATTTTCCATTGCCTCGCGGATACTTCTGTGCAGTACCTGTTTTTCCTCCCATCGTGTAACCGGCAACCTTTGCACTCTGGCCGCTTCCATCGGTCACGACTCCCTGGAGGAAACTTCTCATTTTATCGCTGATTTCCGCGGAAACCGTCTGACGCACCAGATTCGGCTCATTGCTCTCAACAACAGCTCCTGTGCTGTCCGTGATCGTCTTCATCACATGCGGCTGGTAATAATTGCCTCCGTTGATCAGAGAGGAAAACGCAGCTGCCTGCTGTACCATCGTCACGGTATAGCCCTGTCCGAATGTACTCGTTGCAAGCTCGGTCGGTCCCATGGTATCCTCCGTGTGAACCAGGCCGTACGCCTCACCCGGCAGGTCAATTCCTGTCAGACTGCCGAAACCGAAAATATCCTGATAGCGGAGAAATTCCGCTGCTCCCATCTTCTGTCCGATCTGCATCATACCAGCGTTGCAGGAGTTTTTCAGTACATCGGCCGGTGTCTGTACGCCATGTGTTCCCGGATAAGCTCCGCAGCGGATCATCTGCCCTGCAATCGTCTCAAACCCCTCACAGTCAAACAGGGTATCATCATCGATTACATCGAGGGAATATGCCGCCGCCACGTTCATCGGTTTTGCCGTGGAACCTGGCTCATATGCATCGGAAATACAGTAGTTTTTCCAGATGGCACTCAAAGCCTCCATTGTCTCGTTATCGTTCATCGCATCAATTTCTTCCTGCGAATAGAACGGTGTCAGATCTCTTGGATTGTTCAGGTCATACCAGTCGGAAGAATCCATACCAAGAATCTCTCCATTGTTCGGATCCATCACGACAACGCCGATATTCTTTGCCGCTTTTGTCTGACGGTTCGTCTCAGTGTCCGATTCGTCCGCGCCGTTCTGGACATGAATCCGCTCATTGTAATTCTCGATCGCCGTGCGGATGATCTTCTGAATATTTACATCAATCGTCGTAACCACGTTTTTGCCCGGCTGCGCCTCGATGATCGTCTGTTCCATATCCGCATCTTCGTTGTAATAGCCGAACTGGCGGCCATTCACGCCATTTAAGATACTGGAATAATACCCTTCGATTCCCCAGTCTGCCGTGTCTCCTGAATACGTAAAGCCGATCAGATCGCAGGCAAGTGAATTTAACGGATACGTTCTGTGGTAGGATTCCTCGAACCAGACGCCGCGGATGTTGGCACGGTATGCTTTTTCCGCCTGCTCGTTCTCATCGAGCTCCTTGTTCTTTTTGTCCGCGTACTCGTCCACATAGGCCTCAAACGCTTTTTTCGCGTCCATCGAGACCTCTCTGGCGAGAACCTGGTACTGGCTTTCTTTTGTCGTTTCGCCGGTCAGACGATCCCGGATATCCGTCTCGTCGAGTCCGAAGTATTCAACCAGTGCTGCTACGGTCGGATCGACGTACGGATGGGTATCGTTCTTTTCTTCATCTTTTACCGTCGTATTGGCAAGTTTACAGTCGAGAATAACGTTGTAAACCTTCTCACTCGTTGCCAGAATCGTTCCGTTCCGGTCGGTGATACTTCCCCGCTGGAATGGAATTGTCCTGCTGTCGTAGGACTGCTGCGTCTGGCTTAAAACCTGTCTTTCGTATTTTTCTCCCTTTGTGGCATTCACATACGTAATGTCAATCGCTAAAGCAACAAAAACCAGCATCACTCCCAAAAAGAGTGCTACCAGTTTTCTGCTCATACGCCCACTTGTCTTCCGTCTCCGGAATGCCCCGCTTCGTTTTTTATTTTTTTTCTGTTTACTCACGTTTTCACCTATTTCGCATCCGGAACATCCTGATACTGTCTCACATAGCTGTTTTCTGAATCATCGAAATAAATTACCTGGGACTCATCTGCATATTTCATGCCGAGCCGGTTCTGTGCTGCTTCTTTGACTGCCTCAAGATCTTCGGAGGCAACCGTTGTATTGTAATAGGCGTCATTGTCCGCCTTCAGATCGCTCAATTCTTTTTCTTTGCTGGTAATGTCTTCCGCCTGCGTGGTAACCACGGTCTGCAACTTGACATACGCAACACACGCCGCGATACACAGTGTGCAGACAATGGCAAGAAAAACAGCGTAGCCCGCGCTGATCTGTGTCGCCCGTGCCCGGTTTCTTCTTGTCTGGCTGCTCACACCCGATTTCAGAGGCCGTGCTTCTTTTGGTGCTTCCTGCGGCTGTGCTGCAAGACGCCGTACCGCACTTCCGTCCTCAAACGTATCTGGCGTATAACGTTTCGTTCTATCTGTCGAATTTACCCTTCCATCTGCCCGTCTGGCCATAACTTCTCTGTCTCCTTCGTGCCGAGCCGTCACACTTTTCGTTCAAAGACGCGCAGTTTTGCGCTCTTGGAACGGGGATTTGTTTCCATTTCCTCTTCTCCCGGCAAGATCGGTTTCCGAGTTACTACGGTTCCCTTGGACTTCTTTCCGCATATACAGACCGGAAATTCCGGCGGACACGTACATGGATGCTCGTTTTTTCTGAAAATGTTTTTTACGATACGGTCTTCCAGAGAATGAAAGGTGATGACACAAAGTCTTCCACCGTCATTTAAGAGATCAATCATGCCGTCCAGTGACTCCGACAGAACGGTAAGTTCCTGGTTCACTTCGATACGGATTGCCTGAAAGGTTCTCTTGGCCGGATGGCCGCCCGTCGCCCTTATTTTTGCCGGAATCGAGCGCTTGATGATTTCGATTAACTCCCCAGTTGTTCGAATCGGCGCCTGCTGCCGGCTTACGCATATATTGTGTGCAATTTTTCTTGCAAAACGCTCTTCTCCATATTCATGGAGAATACGCGAAAGATTCTCTTCACTGTAATCGTTCACGACTTCGTACGCGGAAAGAGCATTTCTCTGATCCATCCGCATATCCAGCGGAACATCCTCACGGTATGTGAATCCACGCTCTGCATTATCCAGCTGATAGGATGAAACTCCAAGATCCAGCAGGATTCCGTCTACCCCGGTGACTCCGATTTCGGCAAGACGCGGAACCATATCGCAATAATTGCTGCGGATAATCGTGACCTGGTTCTGAAATGGTTCCAGGCGTTTACCCGCAGCAGCTATCGCAGCTTCGTCCTGATCTATGCCTATTAATCTCCCCGTGGCAGATAAGCGCTCACATATATGACTGGAATGTCCAGCGCCTCCCAACGTCCCGTCCACGTAGATTCCGTCCGGTTTTATCTTAAGGTTTTCAATGGTTTCCTTCAGTAATACTGATGTATGCGAAAATTCCATGGTCATCTCCTGTATCCCAACGAAACAGATCAGATCACAATGCCCATCTCTTCCATTGATTCGGCGATGGCATCCATATCATCATAATTGCTGTTTTCGTTCCATTTTTCCTTGCTCCAGATTTCAATCCGGTTGATATTTCCGGTAAGGACTACATCTTTTTCCAGACCAGCAAATTCCCGCAGCGTTGCCGGTACGAGAATCCTCCCCTGCTTGTCCAGTTCACATGACGTAGCACCTGCTACAAAGAAACGGGAAAAAGTTCTGGCGTTTTTGTTTGTAAGTGGTAAGGCTCTCAGCTTCTCTTCAAAGGCAGCCCATTCGTCGTTTGGGTAAATGGAAAGGCATCCGTCCAATCCCTTCGTCAGTACAAACTCTTCTCCCAGCTGTTCTCTGAACTTGGACGGTATGATCAATCTTCCCTTCGCGTCAATCGTATGACTGTACTCTCCCATGAACATAATGAAAACCCTCTTATCACCTGAAATGGCGGTCTCCCCACGCACCACTTCATGTATCGCGCCGCAGCCGGACTGCCACATCCGCTCCACAACGCACCACTTTTCACCACTTTCTACCACTTATATTTTTATTCTATATCAACTCAGGGAAAATAGCAAGGTCTTTTTTCTATTTCATTTTTAAGATTTTCCCCAAAATGCAACATTTTTATGCGCATTTTCCGCCTTTTTTATACCAATTTTGTATCAAAAAAAGAGAAAACCTTTTTTGCCGGTTTTCCCCTTTTCTGTATTTTTATTCTGTTTTTTTCACTGGTTTTATCCTTAAGAATGGGCTGTCTCCCCACCGGATGATAATTTTTTTCGTTTCCATACCACCAGGATGGTACATCCCACCACAAGGCACCCCGAAAGGAGCTGGGAAACCGGAAGTCCCACCACCGGAAGCAGAAGCTGGTCGGTGCGAAGTCCCTCGATCCAGATTCTTCCAAGGCCGTATCCTATCAGATACATCAGGAACACTTCGCCGTTAAATTTTTTTCTTTTCCGAAACCAGAAAAGAAAAAGCAGGACACCCACATTCCATAAACTTTCATATAAAAAGGTGGGATGCACCTGAATATACTCGACGCCGTTTACCGTCACCACATGATCCCACATTTTCTGTGTGATTTCATTGGCACGGACCGCGGAAACCGGAAGCTGCATCGCAAACAGGTTGTTAGTGTAGTCACCGAATGCCTCACGGTTAAAGAAGTTTCCCCACCGTCCCATAATCTGACCGAACACGATGCTCATGCTCGCGGTATCCATCAGAAGGCTGAAGTTCTGTTTCTTCTTTCTGCTGTAAATCACCACCGCAATGCAGGCACCGATGATGCCGCCGTAGATGGCAAGTCCGCCCTGGCGGATGTTGAAAATACTCAAAAGATCATCCTTATAATAGTCCCAGGCAAATATAACGTAGTAAATCCGTGCCCCGAGAATACCGGCTGCGATGCCGATCATCGCAAGATCGAGGTACTGCTCCGGGTTCTGCCCTGTCCGCTTTGCCTCTCTTTGGGCAATCCAGATCGCAATCATCATACCGGTTACGATCACGATGCCGTAATAGGCAATGGAAAATCCGAAAATACTGATGTTTTTTCCCACATGGTCGAGATAGATCCCGAGATTGGGAAAATTAATTTCCATATCCATAACTTATATTCTCTCTTATTATTACTTATCAAACGTTGAAACGGAACAGGATGACATCGCCGTCGCGGACAATGTAATCTTTTCCTTCCATACGCACAAGGCCTTTCTCTCTTGCTCCTGCGTAGGAACCGCAGTCGAGCAGATCCTGATAATTGACAACCTCGGCTTTGATGAATCCGCGCTCGAAATCGGTGTGGATTTTTCCGGCTGCCTGCGGTGCTTTTGTTCCGACTTTGATGGTCCATGCACGGGTCTCATCCTCTCCTGCTGTAAGGAAGCTCATGAGGCCGAGCAGACGGTAGCTTGCTGCGATCAGTTTTTCCAGACCGGACTCGGTAAGACCAAGATCCTCGAGGAACATTTTTTTCTCATCCTCTTCGAGTTCGGAGATTTCTGCCTCGATCTCGGCGCAGATGACGAATACTTCGCTGTTGTGCTCTTTTGCATATTCGCGGACGGACTGTACATAGGAGTTGTTTGCACCGTCGTCAGCGAGATCATCCTCTGCTACGTTTGCTGCGTAGATGACCGGTTTACTGGTCAGCAGGTTGTACTCTGCGATCCATTTCTCCTCGTCCTCGTTCTGCAGCTCCATCAGGATGGCATCTTTTCCGTCCTCGAGCAGTTTTTTCAGACGCTCCTGGAATTCGAGCTCTTTTGCTGCCTCTTTGTCCATTCTTGCAGATTTTGCAGTTTTGGAAATACGGCGCTCGAGTACCTCAAGGTCGGCGAAGATCAGCTCAAGGTCGATGGTCTCGATATCACGGAGCGGATCAATGCTGCCGTCTACGTGGATAACGTTCGGATCCTCGAAACATCTGACAACGTGAACGATAGCGTCTACCTCACGGATATTGGCAAGGAACTGGTTTCCAAGTCCCTCTCCTTTGGATGCACCTTTTACAAGACCTGCGATGTCAACGAACTCGATGACAGCCGGTGTTACTTTCTTGGACTGATAGAAATCTCCGAGCTGCTGCAGACGCTTGTCCGGAACCGGCACGATGCCGACATTCGGGTCAATGGTACAGAACGGATAGTTTGCGCTCTCTGCTCCTGCTTTGGTCAGGGAATTGAAAAGTGTACTTTTTCCGACGTTCGGAAGGCCCACGATACCTAATTTCATAGTAATCTATATCTCCTTTGTTTTTATTTTTCGCTTCTTTTTCTGTTCGGGTTTTTTTTATGCACAAAAAGAGCCCAATGCAACTATAAATTATAGCACACGGGCTCTTTGATTTCAATGGATTTTAATCTCTTGACTGTACCATCAGAAGAATGCCGCCCTCGTACGATACATGCGCGGTCTCCTCGACGATCTCATTGCTCACGCACAGACCACCCGAAGTATTCGGCAGATAGTGATGGTCGAGCGGGTAGGCGAAGCCCTCCAGGGTGATGGATGCGACTTCCTTTTCCAGCGGGAAGAACGAAACGTACTTTCCGAACTGCTCTTCTTTCCGGATTTCAAACGAAGTTTCCACCGGAATCGTAATCAGATTGCGGCTGTCCACGATGTAAGCCGGAATTTTCTTCTCCCATGCCGTTTTCAGGTTCTGCACAATACTTAAGAAATGGTCAAGTCTTCCTCCTGTTGCTCCGAGGATCGTGATTTCACTGCTTCCCAGAACAATCGCCTGCTGAAATGCGATGTCCGTGTCCGTATTGTCCTTCATGGGATTAAATTCCCGGATCGGTGCGACATGGTTCTCCTTGTAATAATTTAAAATCTTCGGAGATAAACTGTCAAAATCTCCCAGAATATACGTCGGCATAATCTGGTAATGGTAGCAGAACTCCAGTCCCCGGTCTGCTGCCAGGATAATATCAAACTGCTGTTTCTGAAGATATGGGAAGGCAAAATCCGGTTCGATCATCCCTCCCGAAATAATACATGTTCTCACGTTTCCCTGCCTCTTTTTTCTGTCTTTTTGTATCTTATTCTGCCTTTTTGCTGTATGAAGAAATTTTTTCCTGCAGCTCGCGCACGTTCTGCTCGATGTTGCTGCCAAATACAGCAGAGCCTGCCACGATGATGTTGGCACCTGCCGCAAGGACTTCATCGATGGTCGCGCGGTTGATGCCGCCATCGACCTGAATGTGCACATGCTCCAGTCCCTTTTCATCCAGCATTCTGCGGAGCGTACGGATCCTCTCCGTCGACTCCGGGATATACTTCTGGCCGCCGAAGCCAGGATAAACGCTCATAATCAGAATCATTTCTACCTGATCCATCACGTCCGTAACCGCAGAAAGCGGCGTATCCGGATTTACGGCAACTCCGGCATCTGCGCCTGTTTCATGAATCTTTTTCACGGTTTCTGCCAGATCGCGGCATGCCTCCGCGTGAACCGTGATCATATCCGCCCCGCAGCTTTGAAATTCTTCTACGTACCGCTCCGGGTCCTTTACCATCATATGAACATCAAAATACAGACTGCTTTCTTTTCGGATCGACTTTACCACCGGCATTCCAAACGAAATGGATGGTACAAACATTCCATCCATAATATCGATATGAAGCCACCGGCACTCTGCTTTCTCTACCCTTTGGATCTGTTCTCCGAGACGGTTGAAGTCTGCGGATAAAATAGAAGGTGCCAACTGATATACTCGGCTCATGCTAGTATCTCCTCTTTTCCTGTTCTTTCAGTTCTTCATAGAACATGGTATAGTTTTCAAATCTTTCTTTGCTGATATTTCCCTGTTCCAGTGCCTCTTTGACGGCACAGCCCGGCTCTTTTCCGTGGATACAGCCGAGGAAACGGCATTTTCCTTCGTACGGATGAAATTCCGGGAAAAAGTTTTTCAGCTCCTCTTTTTCCATATCGGTTGTATAAAGCGAGCTGAACCCCGGCGTATCGCACAGATACGTCTCATGGTCGATCGGGATCATCTGGGAATGGCGCGTCGTGTGTTTTCCTTTTTTCAGCTTTTTGCTGATCTCTCCGGTCTCCATCTGGATTTCTTTCTGCATCCGGTTTGTGATTGAAGATTTTCCGACGCCGGACGGACCGGCTACCACCGTTGTTTTCCCTTTCAGGTATGCTTCCACTTCCTGCATGCCCTGCTCTTTCGCTGCACTCACCGTAAAGACACGGTAACCGCAGTTCTCATAGACGCTTCGCAGATGGTCTGTGTAATCTTCCCCCGCAAGATCTCTTTTATTGAAACAGATTGCCGTCGGAACGTTCTGCTGTTCCATCATCACAAGAAAACGGTCCAGAAGCGTCAGGTTCGGGGTCGGATTTTCCAGCGCAAAAATCACAAGCGCCTGATCGATATTGGCCACTGCCGGACGGATCAGTTCATTTTTTCGCGGCAGAATCCGGGTCATATTTCCTGTTTTTTCCGCTTCATCCAGAATCTCGATTTCCACAAGATCTCCGACGAGCGGTTTCTGGCCTTCCTTTCGGAAAATTCCTTTTGCTTTGCACTCATAAATGCCGGATTCTTCTACGTCTACGTAGTAGAATCCGGCAATTCCTTTCATAATCTTTCCTGTCATACTCACCCTTCACTCAACGGAACCGATTGGTACTGTGCAATTGCCTGATAACTTCCGCTCGAATCCATCTCATAGAAGACGATTCTTCCGGTAGAAGAAGCAGACGATGAAGCACTCCAGTTGGTGTTGACAGAATACGGCCAGCTCGTAATGGCCTGTCCGTCCATGATGGTGATGGAGGTCTCGTTTCCGTTCCCATCATCCTGGATCAGCTCAATTTTTGCAATACCACCCTGATACTGATCCGGCGCACTTAAGGTCTGGCTGCAGGACCAGGTAACATCCGTAGCGGTATTTGCGCCCGGCTCTGCCGGTGTCGGGGTCGGTGTATTCTCATCCGGCGTCGTTGGCTGTGCACTCGGGCTATTGACATAAATCGTAACGTCAGAACCTTTCTTTACTTTGGTTCCGATTGCCGGGTCAACCTCCATGACTTCGCCCTCGGCCACCTTGCTGCTGGTTCCTGTTTTTACAATAATATTGAAATCGCTCAGGATTGATTTTGCTGTCTCCTCATCCAGGCCGATTACATCACGGATTGCAATTTCTTCCGCGTCCTTGGATCCCTTGCTGATCACCAGCGTAACGGTAGATTCCGGCGCAACCTGACTTCCCTCTGACGGGTCAACGGAAATAACCAAGCCTTCTGCAACGGTATCGCTGAAATCCTCTGTTGTGGAAACCTGCAGTCCCAGCTGAGTCAGTGCAGCACTTGCAGCGTCTTTCTGTGTTCCAACAATGCCGGTCGGAATGGTTACGGTTTCTTTTCCGGAGCTTACATAATACGTAATCGTTGCATTTTTATCGACTTTCGTTCCCGGTTTCAGATCCTGGCGGCAGATCTTTCCTGCCTCAATGACATCCGATGCCTCGGTTCCGCCGTTGACTACACCAAGGTTCAGGCTGTTTGCCAGATCGACGGCATCTGCCTCGGTTTTGTTGGTCAGATCCGGAACGGTTACTTTTTCCTCTTCTTTGCTGCTGGAAGAAACAACTTCCGTGCTGCTCGAAGATGATGCGGAACTGGAAGAAGCTGCGGTCGGTCCTTTTCCGCCGACAATGCCGGCTGCCTGTGCAATAAAGTAGATCAGCATGCAGATGATGATGGCTGCAATCGCAAAACCGCCGATTGTGATGATCTTTTCGAGTTTGTTTCCGGCTTTGTCATCGTCGTCGTCATCGTCGTAGTAGGAATCGTCGTCATCCTCATCGTAGGAATCGCGGTCATCCTCTTCTTCGTCCTCATCCTCGTCTTCTTCGTCCTCGTAGCTGTAATCTTCGTCCTCTTCCTCATCCTCGATCTTGCTGTAGCGCTTGCGGGCCGGCTCCTCTGCCGTCTGCGCATTTGCCTTTGCTGCTGCGCCGGAACGGATCTGGCTTAACTCCTCTGCGGATACCATAACAGTCTCGGCGTGAGAACTTAACGGAGTTACTTTTACGAAATTGCCCTGCGGCTCCATCAGCGAATGCTTCAAGTCGTCGATCAGCTCCGCCATGTTATTGTAACGGCGGTCCGGGCTCTTCTGGGTACATTTTAAGATAATCTGCTCCAGTGCGAACGGAAGGTTCGGGGTATATTTGGATGGAGATTCAATCTCCTCCTGCAGATGCTTGATTGCGATGGCAACGGTGGTGTCGCCGTCAAACGGCACTCTTCCGGTTACCATCTCGTACATGGTGATACCAAGGGAATAGATATCACTCTTATAGTCCGAATATCCGCCGCGCACCTGCTCCGGAGAGCTGTAATGTACGCTTCCCATAACGTTCGAACTGATCGTATTGGAAGAAGTTGCCTTTGCAATACCAAAGTCGGAAAGTTTTACTTTTCCGTCTGTGGAAATGATGATATTCTGCGGTTTGACATCGCGGTGTACAATATTGCGGTTGTGTGCTGCTTCAAGACCAAGGGAAACCTGAATGGCGATGCTGGTTGCCTCTTTTACGCTCAGTTTTCCTTTGCGGTCAATGTAATCCTTCAGAGTAATTCCCTCGACAAGCTCCATGACGATATAGTAAACGCCGCGGTCCTCCCCGACATCGTACACGTTTACAATATTCGGATGGGACAGTCCTGCTGCGGCCTGTGCCTCCGTGCGGAACTTGCGGATAAAGGTTTTATCCTCCCGGAATTCCGGTTTTAAAACCTTGACGGCCACCATGCGGTTCAGCTTGTGGTCTTTTGCTTTGTAGACATCAGCCATACCGCCGGAACCGATCCGGCTTATGATCTCATATCGTTCTCCTAAAATAACGCCCTCTTTTAACATTCTTTCACCTCGTTTGTAAATGGTTCAACGACAATGACTGCGATATTGTCTCTGCCGCCATTTGCATTTGCTTTATCAATTAAACGTTTCGCCTTGTCCTCACCGTCTTCTCGGCAGATGAGTTCGAAAATCTCCTCATCCGTTACCATGTTGGAAAGGCCGTCCGAGCACATCACCAATTGATTGCCCTCTTCAAGCTGAATGTCAAAGAAATCAATCTTTACGGTATCCTGTGTGCCTACTGCTCTGGTAATAATGTTTTTGTCCGGGTGATTCCGCGCCTGCTCGGGAGTGAGTTCTCCAAGGCGCACCATCTCTGCGATCAGGGAATGGTCCTGCGTCACCTGGTCAAACGTGCCATCTGCTGCCAGATACAGCCTGCTGTCTCCTACGTTTGCAACGTAGGCATAGTTGCCGACAACCGTAGCTACTACCATCGTCGTACCCATGCCTTCCATGGATATATCTCGTTTTGCCTGCTCAAAAATCTGGCTGTTTGCTGCTTCAATTCCATGCCGAATGATCCGCACCGGGTTGAAATTCGTATCTCTTTTTACAGATTCCACCAGTACAGAAACACCGTAACGCGAAGCAAAATCGCCCGCGTTATGGCCTCCCATGCCGTCTGCAACGACAAAGAGGTTCGGAAGGTTTCCGACCGGAGAGGCGGAGGCAAACACAAAATCCTGGTTCATCGTCCGTTTCTGTCCGATATCGGTTGCAGAAAATACCTTCATGCTTTTTTCTCCTGTATTGACAGCCGCTTTTTACGGCTGTTCGTTTGATTTATCGATAAAACTTTTTCTTAACTGTCCACAGGCTCCGTCAATATCGGCGCCCATTTCCCTTCTAATAGTAACATTAATTCCGTATTTTTCAAGTTTATTTTTGAAATTCTCTACGACTTTTTTCGTTGATTTCACGTAATCGCGCTCTTTGATCGGGTTGACCGGGATCAGATTTACATGACAGTTGATATCCGAAATCCGCGCGGAAAGCTCTTTTGCATCGGCTTCGCTGTCATTTTTCCCGCCAACGAGAGAGTACTCAAATGTAATCCGACGGCCTGTTTTTGCAAAGTAATTGCGGCATGCATCGAGAATTTCATCAATGGAATATTTATTGGCAATCGGCATCAGCTCGCGGCGCTTTTCATCGTTCGGCGCATGAAGGGAAAGTGCCAGGGTGATCTGGAGTCCCTCATCTGCCAATTTGTACATATTCGGCACGATTCCGCAGGTGGAAACGGTGATGTTTCTCTGGCTGATGTTGAGTCCTTCCTGGCTCGAAAGCAGCCGCACGAAGCGCACCAGATTGTCGTAGTTGTCCATCGGCTCACCCGTTCCCATGACAACCAGATTGGAGACCCGCTCCCCGGTGTCCTCCCAAATCCGGTAAATCTGGTCGAGCATCTCCGACGGAGTCAGGCACCGCACGAGTCCGCCGATTGTGGACGCGCAGAAGCGGCAGCCCATCCGGCAGCCGACCTGGGATGAGATGCAGACGGAATTTCCGTGGTGGTACTTCATCCAGACACTCTCGATCACGTTGCCGTCGCTAAGGCGGAACAGGTATTTTCTCGTTCCGTCGATTTTGGACTCCTGCACCTGCACTTTTTCGAGACAGGTAAGCGGATACTGTTCCTTTAATTTTTCCCGGAAGGCAAGCGAGAGATTCGTCATCTCATCGTAGCTGCCCGCCAGACGATGATGCATCCAGTCGTATAACTGTTTGGCACGGAACGGCTTTTCTCCCATCTGCTGGCAGGCGTCCTTTAATTCGTCTAAGGTCATTGATTTAATATCCATCTGTTACGCCCGTCCTTCCTCTGTTTTCCGGAATTTTGCAAGGAAAAATCCGTCTGTCTTGTGTACCCCCGGGATCAGCTGCAGCTGTCCTTTGGCCGTTTCTCCGCTTTTCAGCTCATCCGGCAGCAGTTCATCCAGACTGACTGCTTCAAACGGGAACTGTTCCAGAAACCATGCGGCATTCTCGCTGTTTTCTTTTCTGTTGACGGTACATGTGCTGTACAGCAGTGTGCCGCCCGGCTTTACGTACGATGCGGCATTTGCAAGGATTGCCCGCTGAATCCGTACCAGCTCCTCTTCTTTTTCTTTTGAAGCGTAATATTTGATATCCGGCTTTCTGCCGATGACGCCGTATCCGGTGCACGGCAGGTCTGCAATCACAACGTCCGCTTTTCCGATCCATTCCGCATCGAGCTGTTCCGCATCTTTTACCTTCGGCACGACGCAGGAAACACCTGCTCTCTGCACATTTTCCCGGATCAGATCGACCTTGTATTCGGTGAGATCACGCGCTTCCACGCATCCCTGATTTCTCATTTTATCTGCTGCATGGAGGCTCTTTCCGCCCGGTGCCGCGCAGAGATCCAGCACCTGGTCACCCGGCTTTGGATCCGCCAGATGCGCCGCCATCATGGAGCTCACATCCTGAATCTGGAACCGGCCTTCCTGGAAGGCATTCAGTGATGCGATCGTCTCAAAGTTTTTCAAATAGAACGCCTCGCCAAGATACGGCGCTTTTTCCAGCTCTGCCCCCTGGCTTTCCAGGCTTTTCTTCGTCTCCTCGATCGTATTGTTCCAGCGGTTGATACGGATCGTCACCTGTTTTTCTTTCAGGAAATCCGCCATCATCGTTTCTGCCGTTTCTTTTCCGTACTGGGATACGAACTCCTCAACCAGAAATTCCGGCATGGAGTATTTCACGGAAAGATACTGCGTAGTATTGTTCTCCTTCGGTATCGGCAGATGATCCTTCTCCCGCACAATCGTGCGCAGAACACCGTTGACAAAGCCCTTTAAGTTGTAAAAATGCTTCTTTTCCGCCAGTTTCACCGCCTCATTGACGACTGCCGAATCCGGTACTGCGTCAAGAAAACGGATCTGGTACACCGACATCCGTAAGATCGCACGAATCACCGGCTTGCATTTGTTGATCTTGATTTTGGAATACTGATTGATGATGTAGTCATTCTGGATACCGTATTCCACGGTTCCCTCGCAGACCCGCTTGATAAACGCACGGTCCTGCCGCGGCAGGAACTGGTATTTATCGAGGGCGTCCCTTACAGCAAGATGGCAGGGCGTTTTCTCCCTGTCCATCTCAAGCAGAATGTTCATAATCAGCTCTCTTGTATTGATTGTATCAGTCATCGTTTCTCCTAAATGCTCCGGATAAAACCAGCAGCCGGAGCAGCTGCAGCAAGGAACCGATTACGGCTGCCACGTATGTCATGGCTGCAGCCCAGAGTACTTTCTTGACCCCGTCGTGTTCCGTCTCTGTCACCATACCGCCCTCACTGAGCATTTTTAATGCTCTTCTCGACGCATCGAACTCGACCGGAAGTGTTACCACCTGGAATGCCAGTGCCAGCACAAACAGCCAGATACCGGCTTTCACCAGCATCGGAAGGCTGAAAATCAGTCCGATCAGGAACAGCGGCCAGAAAAGCTGGGATCCAAGGTTCGCTGCCGGAACAATGGCGCTTCTTACTTTCAGCGGCACGTAATCCGTATTGTGCTGTACGGCATGGCCGCACTCATGCGCTGCGACGCCGATCGCTGCGACCGAGGTTGAATCGTAAACCGCATCCGATAAATTCACGGTTTTTGTCCGCGGATCATAGTGGTCGGTCAGTTTACCGGATACGTGGCGGACGGTCACATCGTAGATGCCGGCCTGATGCAGAATGCGCATCGCCGCCTCGCGTCCCGTCATGCCGCTGTACGAGCGGACGGTCTGATATTTGCTGAAAATCGTGTTCATGCGGGCGGATACCGCCATGGAAATCAGTGCGGCAAGAATCACCAGCAGATACGTACTGTCATAAAAAAGTCCCATATCGTTTTTCTCCTTTTTTCTCAGGCACAGCAGCCATCACACCGCTGTGCAGTTCCCCGCCTTAACTTCAGGTTGCTTTTTCTCTTTTATTCGCCAAGTCTGGTACCCGGCTCGATCGCATAGCCGCGCAGGAAATCGGCGGTTTTCATCCGTTTCTTTCCTTCGAGCTGCAGCTCCTCGATCACCAGAATGCCGTCTCCCGTCTTTACATGGAGACCTGTCTCATCTGCCACCCAGACTTTTCCGGCACTCTTCGTCGGATTCTGTCCCGGAATTTTCGAAAACAGATCGCCGCCGAACATGGCAATGACTTTGGCATCCCAGATTTTCAGGTTCTTTCCGTTTACTTTTGTAAAAGCACTCGGCCACGGGCTCATCGCACGGATCTGACGTTCGATCTCAACGGCACTCTTCGTCCAGTCGATCTTTCCGTCTTCTTTTTTGATCATCCGCGCATACTCTGTAGTGCTTATCTCCGGCTGTTTTTCCGGTGTCACTTCGCCTTTTTCAAGTTTTGGAAGTGTCTCCACCAGAAGTTTTGCTCCGGCTGCGGCGAGCTTGTCAAAGAGACTGCCGCCGGTCTCATCTGCTGCAAGCGGAACTTCCACTTTCGTCAGCATATCGCCTGTGTCGAGGCCTTCATCCATCTTCATAATGGTTACGCCGCTCACTTCATCGCCGTTCATGACAGCCCACTGGATCGGCGCTGCTCCGCGGTAAGCCGGAAGCAGGGAGGCATGAACGTTGATGCATCCGTATTTCGGCATGTCCAAAATCTCTTTTGGAATAATCTGGCCGAATGCAACGACAACGATCACATCCGGCTCCATTTTCCGGATCTCCTCGATCGCCTCTGCATCCCGCACGCGGCGCGGCTGATAGACCGGAAGGCCGTGTTTTTCGGCTGCCTCTTTCACCGGTGTCGGCATCATCTGTTTTCCGCGGCCCTTCGGTTTGTCCGGCTGGGTCACAACGCCTGTGATCTCATAACCGGCCTCCACGAGTGCCTCAAGTGTTCCCACGGAGAAATCCGGGGTTCCCATAAATACCACTTTCATCTGAAGTCATCTCCTTTATTTTAAGACTTACTCTTCGTCCTCGTACTCCTCATACTCATCGTACGTGTTGTCCCAGAGTTCGCCTTCTACTTTTTCTGTATACATATGTCCGTCGAGGTGATCACACTCGTGGCAGATGCAGCGGGCAAGAAGTTCTGTTCCCTCCAGTTCAAACGGCTGCATGTCGCGGTCCAGTGCTCTTACCTTTACGTAATTCGGACGGGTTACTGTACCGGATTTTCCCGGAAGGCTTAAGCATCCTTCTGCTCCTGTCTGGCTTCCAGAAGTCTCCAGGATTTCCGGATTGATCAGAAGATGTGGGGTTCCATCCACATCCATGACTACGATTCTCTTTAAGATGCCGACCTGCGGTGCGGCAAGGCCGACACCGTTTGCCTCATACATGGTGTCAAACATGTCGTCGATCAGCTCGCTGATTCTTGGTGTCATCTTCTCCACCGGTCTGCATTTTTTCGTTAATACGCGGTCGCCTACGACTCTGATTTCTCTGATTGCCATAATTCTTTTCCTTTCTTTTGCTCTTCTATTATAAATAATCTATGTGTAAACAGTATGAAAAAACTAATACTTTCTGCTGAAGTCAAACTGTAAATAAACGGTACGGAAGCCTTTGTTAATCTCGATATACCGCTCCAGTTTTTCCCGCAGCCCTGCCAGCACCTCTTCCTGCGGCGCGCGTACATACACGGCCATGCGGTACAGGTCATTGATTTTCGACACTGCCTCACTTGCCGGGCCGATGATCTGGACTTCGCGGTTTCCCCGGATGCGGATGAGATATCTGCGAATGTATTCCATCGCCTGCGTCAGATGCGCTTCATCCTCCCCGGCTCCGTGGATCGCCAGAAGCTCCGCCGCCGGGGGATATCCCATCAGACGGCGGTAGTCCATTTCTTTCTCGTAAAATGTCCCGTAATCCTGCTCTGCCGCCGTCTGAATGCTGTAATGTTCGGGATGGTACGTCTGAATGACTGCCATTCCCGGCTTTTCGCCTCTTCCGGCGCGGCCGACTGCCTGCGTCAGCAGCTGGAACGTACGCTCCCCGGCACGGTAATCGACTGCATTCAGGGAGAGATCCGCCGCCAGCGCTCCCACCAGCGTGACATTCGGGAAATCGTGGCCTTTTACGATCATCTGGGTTCCAATCAGGATATCGGCCTTCCCCGCCGCAAATGAGGACAGGATTTCTTCATAACTGTTTTTCGTTTTTGTCGTGTCGCCGTCCATCCTAAGAACGCGTGCCTTTGGAAACAGCTTTTTCACGTTTTGCTCGATCTGCTGTGTGCCGGCACGGAAGCCGCCGATGTACGGGGAACCGCACGACGGGCACGCATGTACCTGCGGTGTTTCATAACCGCAGTAATGGCAGACGAGCTTTCCGTTATTGTGTGCTGTCAGTGATACATCGCAGTGCGGGCATTTCATCACATGGCCGCATGCACGGCACGAGACGAAGCCCGCATAGCCTCTGCGGTTCAGAAACAGTACAACCTGTTCCTTTTTTTCAAGCCGTTTTTCGATCTCTTCCCGCAGTTTTCCGGACAGAATCGAACGGTTTCCCATCTGTAATTCTTCCCGCATATCCGCGATCCATACGGACGGAAGTGCTGCATTTCCGTACCGCGCATCCATCCGGAACAGCGCGTACGCTCCCGTCTCGCAGGCGTAAGAAGCATCCACCGACGGCGTTGCCGAACCCATCACCACATGGGCATGCTCCAGCCCGGCGCGGCGCACGGCGGTCTCCCTTGCATGGTAGCGCGGCGTCACTTCACTTTTATAGGAGGTTTCATGCTCCTCATCGATTACGATCAGCCCCAGATCCGGAAACGGTGCAAAGAGTGCGGAACGCGGACCGATCATAATACTGACCTCCCCGCGCCGCGCGCGCTCCATCTGGTCGGCGCGCTCGGACGGTGTCATCCGCGAGTTGACCACCGTGACCCTTGTTCCAAACCGTGCGCAGAACCGCTCCACGTTCTGATACGTCAGCGCAATCTCCGGGATCAACACGATCACCTGTTTTCCTTCTGAGAGCACTCGCTCCATCAGCTCCATATAGACGAGCGTTTTGCCGCTTCCCGTCACACCGCGGATCAGGCAGGGGCGGTTCTGTCCTTCCCATTCCTTTCGAATGCCGTCCACCACGGCCTGCTGCTGTTCGTTTGGTTTTCCCGCAGTTGTTCTTCCTGCCGCATCAGATACCGGATTTCTCCAGGTGCTCGTACGGCGGATTTCCAACACGCCCTGCTCTTCCATCACGTGCAGCGTATCTGCCGTGATTTTCAGTTTCTTGCTCACAACCGGCCCTGGAAGAACCGGCTGGGCCAGCAGCGCGTTTAAGAGACGGATTCTCGCTTTATAATTTTTCTTTCTGTAGTTTTCCAGCAGCTCCTCACATCTCGCAGGATCTGCAAGAAGCGCAATTTCGCGGGTTTCTTTCCCGCGCGCCTTTACTTTGACTGGAAGCACCGTCTTTAACGCCTGGATCATCGTCGATCCGTACGTATGACGCATCCACGCGGCGAGCGCGATGAGCTTCGTCTCTACGGTCGCCGCATCCTTTTGTACCGCGAGGATGGCCTTCATCCGGTCCTGCGGATATTTCGGCTCGTTTCCGACGGAAAGCACATAGCCGGTGATCGTGCGGTTTCCGTTTCCAAACGGAATCTGTACCGCCGTTCCCGGACTGATCTCCCCTGTCAGTTCCGGCGGAACCTTGTACTGAAAGGTCCGGTCCAGTTTTTCATTTGTGATGTCTACGATTACATCAGCGTAAACGCTGCTCATACATTCCCCTTACTTTCTTCCAGTATTTCCCGGATCAGCACGCGCTCATCCATCTCGTACCGTTTCCCCTTCCGGATCTGATACGTTTCGTGGCCTTTTCCCGCGAGCACCACGAGATCGCCCGGCTGCCGGTTTTCGATCACATACCGGATCGCCTCCTTACGGTCTGCAATCTCAACGAAAGCGCCTTCTGTTTTCCCGATTCCCGTCCGGATATCGTCCAGAATCGCCTGTGGTTCCTCATCCCGCGGATTGTCCGAGGTGATGACGGTCAGATCCGCCAGACGCCCCGACACCTCTCCCATCTGGAATCTCCGGTCCCGCGCGCGGTTTCCGCCGCAGCCGAAGAGACAGATCAGGCGCTTCGGATGGTACTTCCGCAGTGTCTTTAACAGGCTTTCGAGGCTCATCGCATTGTGTGCGTAGTCAATGAGAAGCGTCATTTCCGGATACACCGGAACTGCCTCACACCGCCCACGGACGCGGACTGCGGAAAGTGCCTCCTGCATCGCCTTTTCCGGGATTCCCATCTGCGCGCAGACCGCAATGGCGGCAAGCGAGTTGGAAACGGAAAACAGACCCGGCAGATCTACCCGTACCGGAAAATCCGCTGCGCCCTGCACCCGGTATGAGACACCGAGCACGCCGGGCGCCTGATCGAGTGCTGCATCTGCTGCCATAAAATCAGCTTTTTCCCTGCATCCGAATGTCACCAGACGGCAGGTGCTCTGCCTTATGATCTCCGGAAACCTTTTGTCATCCCGGTTTACAATTCCGGTTCTGCAGGTGCGAAGCAGCTTCTTTTTGCAGGACAGATATTCTGCAAACGATGCATGCTCCCCGGCGCCGATGTGGTCGTTTCCAATGTTGGTGAACACACCGTAATCAAACGTAATTCCATCACACCGGTGCTGTTTTTCCGCCTGCGAGGAAACCTCCATCACAACATGGGTGCAGCCCTCCCGCATCATTTCAGAAAACAGCTTCTGCAGCACAACAGGCTCCGGCGTTGTATTTTCTGACGGAATGCTTTTTTCCCCGATCCTCGTCTCGATCGTTCCGATGAGTCCTGCGCGTATCCCTGCTTTTCGCAGGATTTCGTAAATCATATATGCAGTCGTCGTCTTTCCCTTCGTGCCGGTCACTCCGATTGTCACAAGGTGCTGCGCCGGATCGTCCTCCCAGGCACAGGAAAGCTGTGCGAGTGCTTCTCTGCTGTCCTTTACTACGAGTACGGTTACCTTTTCCGGAATCCCTTCCAGTTCCCGCTCCGCAACCAGAACAGCAGCGCCCCTCTCGACTGCTTCTTCTGCATATACGTGCCCGTCCATCCTGTTTCCGCGGATGCAGACAAACACGTTCTGCGGCTGTACTTTTCTGCTGTCGCATGTGATTCCTGTAACTTCCGCATCCAGACTGCCCTGCTGGAGCTGATATGCGATCCGTTTTTGTAACGTGCGCATGTTTTTCATGCCGGGACCTCCCTTTCACGTTTCAAATCCCTACGACTCAGATACTTTTATAGAATACCATAGTCCGAAAAACATTTCAATGTGCGCAATGTCGGTTTCTTCTTGATTTTTGCCTCCATAAACTTTATAATAGTTCTATATTGATGCCTGGTTTTTTCGTATCAAAATCTATGAACTGCAAAGAGAGGTATCTTCCAATGAAAAGAAAAAAAATAGTTGTTGCACTGGGACACAAAGCTCTTGGAACGACGCTGCCGGAACAGAAAGCAGCCGTAAAACGTTCCGCAAAAGTAATCGCAGATCTCGTTGCTGCCGGCGCTGATGTTGTCATCACCCACAGCAATGCGCCGCAGGTCGGCATGATCCACATGGCGATGAATGAATTCGGCAAAATGCACACCGACTACAGCGCAGCCCCGATGTCTGTCTGCTCCGCTATGAGCGAAGGCTACATCGGCTACGACCTGCAGAACGCCATCCGTGCTGAGCTTCTCCGCAGGGGAATCTTCAAAACCACATCCACGATTCTTACACAGGTTGAAGTAGATCCGTACGACGATGCCTTCAACAATCCGGTCAAACTGATCGGCCGTACGCTTACCAAAGAGGAGGCTGACGCAGAGGAAGAAAAAGGAAACTACGTAACGAAAACCGAGGACGGCTACCGCCGAATCGTTGCTGCTCCGAAGCCGCAGGATATCGTAGAGATCGACTCCATCCGTCTTCTTCTCGATGCCGGACAGGTTGTCATCGCAGCAGGCGGCGGCGGAATCCCGGTTCTCCCACAGAATGAAGAGTTAAAGGGTGCATCCGCAGTCATCGAAAAAGACCTCACCAGCGGCCTGATGGCAGAAATGCTGAACGCAGACATGCTGATGATCCTGACCAGCGTGGAAAACGTTTCCATCAACTACGGTACCCCGGACGAAAAACCGCTGGAGCACATCACCGTTGCTGACGCGAAGAAATACATCGCAGAAGGCCAGTTCGGAGAAAACTCCATGCTGCCGAAGATGGAAGCAGCTGTTTCTTTCCTCGAGAAAGGCATCGGCCGTACCGCAGTCATCACTTCCATTGATTCCGCACTCGCCGGATTCCAGGGAAAAACAGGTACGATTATTGAGTAATACAAAGTATACAAAAAAGGATTCCCTCGAGTGGGAATCCTTTTTTTCTACTCTTTTTCCGGACTAAAAAGCCAGATTAGAAAGTAAATTTATCTGCAAAGTAAGCATCGAGATCCTCAATTTTAATTCTCTCCTGCTCCATGGTGTCACGGTCACGGACGGTAACAGCACCATCGGTCTCGGAATCGAAGTCGTAGGTGATGCAGTACGGAGTACCGATCTCATCCTGACGGCGATACCGTTTTCCGATATTTCCACGGTCATCAAACTCGCAGTTGTATTTCTTGGACAGCTCTGCAAAGACTTTCTCAGCGCCCTCGTTCAGCTTCTTGGAAAGCGGAAGCACACCGATTTTTACCGGTGCCAGTGCCGGATGGAAATGCATCACGGTACGAACATCATTCTTCTCTGCGTCGAGAACTTCCTCGTCATAAGCGCTGCACAGGAATGCCAGAACGACACGGTCAGCACCAAGAGACGGCTCGATAACATACGGGATGTATTTCTCGTTCTTCTCTGGATCGAAATAGGTCATATCCTGTCCGGATACATTCTGATGCTGAGTCAGGTCGTAATCGGTACGGTCTGCGATTCCCCACAGCTCGCCCCATCCGAACGGGAACAGGAACTCGATATCGGTTGTTCCCTTGCTGTAGAAGCACAGCGCTTCCGGAGAATGGTCTCTTGCACGCATCTCTTCGTCTTTCATGCCGAGGCTCTTCAGCCAGTTGATGCAGAAGCCTCTCCAGTACTGGAACCAGTCAAGATCGGTGCCAGGCTCGCAGAAGAACTCCAGCTCCATCTGCTCGAACTCACGGGTACGGAAGGTGAAGTTACCCGGTGTAATCTCGTTACGGAAAGATTTACCGATCTGACCGATTCCGAACGGAATTTTCTTTCTGGAAGTACGCTGTACGTTTTTGAAGTTTACGAAGATACCCTGTGCAGTCTCCGGACGAAGATATACGGTGTTCTTCGCATCCTCTGTAACACCCTGGAAGGTTTTGAACATCAGGTTGAACTGACGGATATCGGTAAAATTATGTTTTCCGCAGGACGGACACGGAATCTGATGCTCCTCGATGAAGTTCTTCATCTCTTCCTGGGACCATGCGTCTACACTGCCGCCTTCGATTTCAATGCCTTTTTCCTCGCAGAAGTCTTCGATCAGCTTGTCTGCACGGAAACGCTCGTGGCACTCTTTACAGTCCATCAGAGGATCGGAAAATCCGCCGAGATGACCGGAAGCTACCCATGTCTGCGGGTTCATCAGGATCGCGCAGTCAACACCTACGTTGTGCGGGCTCTCCATCACGAATTTCTGCCACCATGCTTTTTTCACGTTGTTTTTCAGCTCAACACCGAGCGGGCCGTAATCCCAGGTATTTGCCAGGCCGCCGTAAATTTCGGAACCCGGATATACAAAACCTCTGGATTTTGCTACTGCCACAATTTTGTCCATTGTCTTTTCCATAGTTAGTTACTCCTCTATTTTATTTGTTTACTTACCATAAACAACAATAACAGGACTGGCAAGAAGAACGTCCTGCTCATATTCCTGCTCTGTTTCTTCTGTCTTAGTCTGCTCTGATGATGACGCAGAATCACTCTCTGTGGACTTTGTGGTCCACTCGCCGGCCGTATCCACCGTGTTTTTTCCTTTGATCACGGCTGTACCGGAAACGCAGAGCACCGGATCTTCCGTTACGATTTCCAGCGGCTCCTCGCAGACAATCACGCGTACATGCTTAACGCCTTTGACCGCATCTTCGACTGAAACCTCATTGCCTTTAGAATCGACAAAGGAAGCGGAAAAATCATATCCCGCTTCTTCTGCCTCATCCAGCGTGCCTGCGAAAAATTCTGCTCCGTGATAATCCGCGTAAGACTGGTAATCTCCGTATTCCATCCGGATCTCCACCTTGTCCTCTTTGATCTGGCATTTTTCCAGCTTCACGGAATCCGCATCGCCGCGCTCCTCTGTGAATTTTTTGATGTCATCCTCCACAAAGACCTTCAGTTCGTCTTCCGTGTAATCATCGTCTTTGCTGTAATCTTCCACAATAGCTTCTGTCACAACACCATTTTTGCTCACATAGACAGATGTCGTTGTCACATCTTTTAACTTCTCACAGCCCGACAGCAGCACGGAAGCCGCTGTCAGAACTGCGAGAAGCTGTCCTGCTTTTTTCATAAAAATCCTCTAAAAACCGCCTGAATTATTTGTTGCGGTAAATGATATCGTCTCTTCCCGGCCCGTTGGAGATCATGGTGATCGGGAATCCGATTTCTTTCTCTACAAACTCGATGTAGTTTCTGCAGTTTTCCGGCAGATCCTCATATTTCTTGATGCCGCGGATATCGCATTTCCAGCCCGGAAGCGTTTTCAGCACCGGTTTTGCTTTCTCAAGAATGCTGGTGTTCGGGAAATCGTGGATTTCTTTTCCGTCTACTTCGTATGCTGTGCAGACCGGAATCTCATCCAGATAGCCAAGTACGTCAAGTACGGTGAACGCTACATCGGTGGTACCCTGCATTCTGCAGCCGTAACGGGAAGCAACACAGTCGAACCATCCCATACGTCTCGGGCGGCCTGTGGTTGCACCGAACTCTCCGCCGTCTCCGCCGCGTCTTCTGAGCTCATCTGCCTCATCGCCGAAGATCTCGGAAACGAAAGCACCTGCTCCTACTGCGCTGGAGTAAGCTTTGCATACGGTTACGATTTTCTTGATTTCATATGGCGGAACACCTGCTCCTACTGCGCCGTAGCCGGCCAGTGTGGAAGAAGAAGTTACCATCGGGTAAATTCCGTGATCCGGGTCTTTTAAGGAACCAAGCTGACCCTCAAGCAGGATCTCCTTGCCTTCCTGAATCGCGTTCCACAGGAATGCGGAAGTATCGCATACGTATGGCTCAACCATTTTTTTGTATTCCATCAGCTCTGCATAGATCTCATCCGGATTTAACTGCGGTTTGTGATACAGATGCTCGAGCAGAATGTTCTTGGTTTCGCATACGGATTTCAGTTTCTCTTTCAGGTGCTCATCGTCGAACAACTCGTTTACCTGGAAACCGATTTTTGCATATTTATCTGAGTAGAACGGAGCGATACCGGATTTGGTGGAACCAAAGGATTTTCCGCCCAGACGCTCTTCCTCATACTGATCGAACAGGATGTGGTACGGCATTACCATCTGTGCACGGTCGGAAATTTTGATCTTCGGTGCCGGCACTCCCTTCGAAACGATCTCATTTAACTCTTTGATCAGAACCGGAATATTGAGTGCAACACCGTTTCCGATTACGCTTGTTGTGTGGCTGTAAAATACGCCGGATGGAAGGGTATGAAGTGCAAACTTTCCATAGTTGTTTACAATGGTATGGCCTGCATTCGCACCACCCTGGAAACGGACAATAATGTCTGCCTCTTTTGCGAGCATATCGGTAATCTTACCTTTTCCCTCGTCTCCCCAGTTTGCTCCTACTACTGCCTTAATCATGTGACATCCTCCTAATTCAACGTATACTTGCGGCCTCTTTGTTTCGGCCGTTCATGCATAGTATACCATGTTTTCTTCATAAGTAAAACTTATTATTACTTATAAAATTTGTTTTTTTATTATTTCTGTTTATCAAACGCATCAGACGTTGATTTCCGCAGTCATGCCAAGTGCCTCTTTGTTTGCCTCAAGCACCGGATTAACTACGTTCTTCAGGAATGCGTCAACCTGTACGGATGCGCGGCCTGTGTATTTGGACGGATCCATCGTCTTTTCCAGCTCTTCTTTGGTCAGATGGAACATCTCATCCGCTGCGATCAGATCCAGAAGATCATTATCGCGGCCTTCCTCTTTGACATGTTTTCCGGCGATCATGGACAGCTCGCGGATTCTCTCATGCAGCTCCTGACGGTCGCCGCCTGCTTTTACCGCATCCATCATGATATTCTCAGTTGCCATAAACGGAAGCTCTGCCATCATGTGTTTTAAGATAACCTTTGGATAAACCACAAGTCCGTCTACGACGTTCATGCACAGATCCAGGATACCGTCGATGGCAAGGAAGCCTTCCGGAATGGAAAGTCTCTTGTTTGCAGAGTCATCGAGGGTTCTCTCAAACCACTGTACAGAAGAGGTGATGGCCGGATTTAATGCATCGGTGATCACATAACGGGACAGGGATGCGATACGCTCGCTTCTCATCGGATTTCTCTTATATGCCATGGCGGAAGATCCGATCTGTCCTTTCTCGAACGGTTCCTCGACTTCTTTTAAGTGCTGCAGAAGACGGATATCGTTGGAGAATTTCGTTGCGCTTGCCGCAATGCCTGCCAGAACGTTTAATACTCTCGTATCGACTTTTCTGGAATACGTCTGTCCGGAAACAGGATAGCAGTTCTTGAAGCCCATTTTCTCAGCGATCATCGGATCGATCTTGTCGATGGTCTCCTGATCTCCTTCGAACAGCTCTAAAAAGCTTGCCTGTGTGCCTGTTGTTCCTTTGGAGCCGAGCAGCTTTAAGGTGCTCTGTACATACTCGAGATCTTCAAGGTCCATTAAGAACTCCTGCATCCACAGGGTTGCACGTTTTCCGACGGTGGTCGGCTGTGCCGGCTGGAAGTGGGTGAAGGCAAGGGTCGGCTGGTCTTTGTAGGTATCCGCAAATTTTGCCAGCTCAGCGATAACGTTCACCAGTTTTTTCTTCACCAGCTTTAAGGCTTCGTTCATGACAATGATATCGGTATTGTCGCCTACGTAGCAGCTGGTTGCTCCCAGATGGATGATTCCTTTTGCTTTCGGACACTGTACGCCGTAGGCATACACATGGGACATTACGTCATGACGGCAGACTTTCTCTCTTTCTTTTGCCACATCGTAGTTGATGTTCTCGGCATTTGCTTTCAGTTCTTCGATCTGCTCATCTGTAATAGAAAGTCCCAGTTCTTTTTCTGTCTCAGCCAGCGCAATCCATAACTTTCTCCAGGTACGGAATTTCATATCCGGGGAGAAGATGTACTGCATCTCCTTGCTTGCATAACGTTCGGAAAGAGGGCTTACATATCTGTCAGTTCCGCTCATAGACACGATTCTCCTTTTCTTGTCAAAATGTGTATTCGGTTTCTCTTTTATCCCCGCTCTTTTTCATTCCCAAAAACAGAATGGGACGTATAAAGAGCGTGTTTGAAATACGTTTCAACCACGCTCTAGTATAACGCATGTTGTTTTTTTAGGCAAGTGCAACGTCGTTACTTCTCACGAAATTTTCCCAAAAAGCCCTGCATTCTGGCATTTTCGGAATCGAAGACTTCGTCCGGCGTTCCTTCCACGGCGATCACGCCCTGTTCCATAAAGATGACGCGGTTGGAAATCTCCCGGGCAAAATTCATCTCGTGGGTAACGATCACCATGGTCATATTCATCTCCGCAAGAGATTTGATGACCTTCAGCACCTCGCCTGTCAGCTCCGGGTCGAGCGCCGAAGTCGGCTCATCAAAAAAGAGCACCTTCGGATTCAGCATCAGCGCGCGCGCAATCGCAACCCTCTGACACTGACCGCCGGAAAGCTGACACGGATACGCCTTTTCTTTTCCTGTGAGCCCCATTTTCTGCAGCAGCTCTTCTGCCTGTGCTTCCACCTCCGCACGGTTGCGTTTCTGCACATGAATCGGCGCATCGCAGAGGTTTTTCATCACATCATAATGTGGAAACAGGTGGAAGCTCTGGAATACCATTCCAAAGTTTTCCTGAATTTTCCGCAGCACGGCCGGCTTTGCATAAACGGATTTTCCATTTTGCATGGTGACTGCCTGCTCGCCAAGATACGTCAGGTCACCGCCATCCATCGTCTCCAGCATCGCCGCACACCGCAGCAGCGTCGATTTTCCCGATCCCGACGGGCCGATGATCGAGAGCACCTCGCCCTCTTCTACTTTGAGGGAAATATCTTTTAACACTTCGAGATCCCCAAAGCTCTTTCTTACATGGTTCATTTCCAGATAAATCATATCGTTTTCCGCTCTCTTCTATAGTTAATGATAATAAGAAAATTTCTTTTCCAAAAGTTCCATCACCCACGCCACGACAAAGTTGAAGATGTAGTAGAAAATACCGGCGGCGACGAACGGAACCATCGTGGTCTTGGCCGCCGCGATCTGTTTTGCGATCGTGAACATTTCCACATAGGAAATGGAAAAGGCCAGCGACGTATCCTTGACCAGCGTAATCACCTCATTGGTGATCGCCGGCAGAATCCGTTTCACAACCTGCGGCAGAATAATGCGGACAAACGTCTGTCCCTTCGAATAACCAAGAAGCTTTGCTGCCTCGTACTGTCCACGATCCATCGAAACGATGCCGGAGCGGTAGATTTCTGCAAAATAGGCGCCGTAGTTTAAGGCAAATCCGGTGATAATCGCCGGAAAGCGCCATTTTCCGATGTTCATACCGAACAGATAGAACGGTCCGAAGTAAACCACCATGAGCTGCAGCATCAGAGGCGTGCCGCGCATCAGGGAGATATAGAGCCGGAAAATTCCGCTCACAATCCGGTTTTTCGACATACGCCCGAAGGCGATCAGCAGACCGAGCGGCAGGGAAAATACGAGCGTCAGGACAAATATCGAGATCGTTCCCGCCATTCCGGTACTAAGCTGTGATAGAATCATGGACAACTTCATGCTGCTTTACTCTCCTTTTTTCTCCAGACACACCATGTCTGCGATTCCGTATTTTTCTGCGAGCTTGTCGAATGTTCCGTCGGCCAGAACCTGCTGCAGGCCTTCGTTTACTTTATCGCAGAGCTCGGTATTTCCTTTTTTGAATCCGATCGCATATTTCTCAGAGTTCAGGTGCTCGTCGAGGATTTTGTATCCTTCTCCGCGGCTTTCCAGCTGATATTTGGCAACGCCGATATCCATGGCAACCGCATCGATGGAACCTGCCTGAAGCTCTACAAACGCATTGTTATAATCCGGGAACTGCTGCAGAGCGGCGAAAGTATCGGCGAGTTCTTTCTGACCGCCTTCTTCCTCACTCTGTAAAAGATCGAGTGCTGCGGATGCTGCCTGCACACCAACCGTCTTTCCTGCCAGATCGGACAGGCTGTTGATGCCGGAATTCTCAGATACGACCATCACCTGGCTGTTGTCCACGTACGGATCGGACCAGGTGTAATCGTCCTCTCTGCCGTTCATGGTAAAGCCGTTCCAGATGCAGTCAATCGCACCAGAATTCAGCTCGGTATCTTTCGCATCCCAGTTGATCGGGGTTTTTACCAGCTTCCAGCCGTAAATCTCGCAGACTGCCTCGGCGAGCTCCAGGTCAAATCCGGTGTAATCGCCGGTCTCATCGTCCATGTAGCCGTACGGCGGGTATTCTGCATCGAAGCCCACGGTAAAGGTTGTCGTTCCGTCTGCGGAAGAGGATGCTGCTCCTGCTGATGAGGCAGATGTTTTTGCTGTGTCTGCAAAGCCGCAGCCAGCCAGCAGGGCAGATACACAAAAGGCTGCTGTCAAAATGCTAACCATTTTCTTTTTCATAATAATCTTCTCCTTTTTTACGTGATCATGTTATCACTGTACTACGCTAAACTAATTGGTATCCTACCATACTCCGGCACCGCCTGTCAACCCGCACCGGTTAAATAATCCAGAAAACCTGTTCCAACACAAAAAAGTCTCCGAAACGGTCAGCAGATTCTGCTTTTTTCCGTCTTCGGAGACTTTGATTTTTCTATTTTGGATAACTATTTATAAACCCTTGTTACACGGCTGCTGATATCGCAGAGCATCTCGTAATCGAAACGTGCCGCCGGGTTGGCGATCTCTTCGATCGTGATGGTCTCATCCCCGTCGGTTCCGACAAGCGTTACAACGTCCTCCACCTGCACATCCGGGATGTCGGTCACGTCCACCATCATCTGATCCATACAGATTCTTCCGATGATCGGTGCTTTTTTCCCGTGGATCAGCACACAGCCCTGGTTCGAGAGAGCTCTCGGATAGCCGTCTGCATAGCCGGCTGAAACAGTTGCGATCCGTGTCATCGGTTTCTCGGTCACATACGTGGCACCGTAGCTGACGCCGATGCCCGGGCCGACTTCCTTCACATGGATGACATGGCTCTTCCAGGAAAGCGCCGGGATCAGATCGAGACGCTCTTTTTTTACCTTCTCGGATGGGTAAATGCCGTAGGTGATGATACCGGAACGCACCATCTCAAAGCGGTGATCGTCAAATTCCATGATTCCGGCGGAGTTGCAGATATGGCGAAGCGGAATCGTCACGCCGCGCTCTGCTAAAAGTGCCGTCATCTTATCATATTTTTCCATCTGCATCGAACAGTACGTCTTGTCTTCCTGATCGGCGCAGGAGAAATGCGTAAACATACCTTCCAGCTCGATGTGCGGAAGATCCGCGATTTTTGCCGCCTCATCCGCATCGTGCTCTGTCACCTGGAAGCCGATCCGCGTCATGCCGGTATCGACCGCGAGGTGTGCTTTTGCTTTCCGGTTCTGGCGTGCTGCCTCTTTTTCGAGGGCAAGTGCCTGTGCGTAGCTGTCGATCGTCTGAGTGATGTCGTATTCCACAAGGTCGCCGTACTGGGACGGGGACACGTAGCCGAGAATCAGGATCGGCGCGGAAATGCCGTTTTCTCTGAGCTCGACAGCCTCCTCGATGGTTGCGGTTGCAAAATAATCAACCTGGTTTTCCAGATAGGATGCTACCGGAACGGCACCGTGGCCGTAGGCGTTCGCTTTTACAACGCCAAGGAGTTTCACGCCCTCCGGTAGTCTTTTTTTCACTTCTCTGATGTTATGCCCGATCGCTTCGAGTGAAATCTCTGCATAACAGCGTAAGTATCTGTTCACTTTTTTCCTTCTTTCTTTCCGTACTTTTTCTGAGACGCCAAAACGTGCCTGAAAACTCTTTCGGATTATTTTCAGACACGCTCTCGTATCAGATTCCGGCTGTGCCGGTTTTTATTTGTCCGGTCTGCGGATGGCGGAATAGATATTTTTTACATTTTTCAGCACTACATGCGTTCTTGTCGCATCGACGCCCGGAAGGCTCATCACCTGGCGGTGGATTTCTTCGAGTTCGTCGGATGAGTGACAGGAAATGCGGATAATCAAATCAAAATCTCCGGTCTGATAATAGCAGGATACGATGTACTCCAGTTTCTGGATCGCATCTGCAAAACTGTCAAAGAACTTCGGATGCTCCAGGCTGACTTCCATCAGCGCGGTCATCTCATTTCCCGTTTTCTTTTCGTCTACAATAATGGTGTATTCTTTAATCACTCCGGTTTCTTCCATTTTACGGATTCTCTCGATGACTGCAGAAACCGATAAATGAATCTCTTTGCTGATATTGGAAGCCGTCTCGCGGGCATTTTTCTGCAATATCTTCAGAATCTTATAATCAATGGCATCCATGTATTTTTCCTCCCATAAGAATTGACAGGGCTCTTCTTTCCAGATTTTAGCATAAAATTTCCCTGTCACTACCTTTCTATTATATCAAATTTTTCAGATAAGTCCAGTTTTTCCCAAAATATTTTATAGAAAGATTAGAATGCTTCTTTAAATTGCACAGATGCTCCTTTTTTCCTATTCTCCGAAGGTTTCCGCAATATCCTGCATCAGAATGCCGATCCCGAGGTGCTGCGGGCACTGCTTTTCACAGCGATAACAGTTGATGCAGTCATCGGCACGTTTGTCCTGACGCTCATACTCTGCACGAACCGCTTCGACGCCTTCCGTCGCTGTCCGGTTGTAAAGCGCAAACAAACCCGGGATGTTGATTTTTACCATGCACGGCATACAGCTCTGACAACCGGTGCAGCAAACCAGAAGTTCTGTTCCATTTTCCTGCATAGGGAAATTCCCCCTTTTTTGCTTTTCCGTTTTTCTATTATAGTACATTTCCCGTTCTGGAACAAGGCTGATCTTTGCGGACATTTTCACGCCCCTTTCACCCTGAATTTTCTCCTTTTTCAGTGTTTTGAAAATTTTTTAATTTTTTTCAAAAAAGGGGTTGACTTTTTCTCAGCTTTCCTGTAGAATACGTTTTGTCAGTGAGGCACGGCAGTCAAAAAGACAGAGAAAAAAAATCAGTGCCCATCATCTGCGGGTGTAGTTCAATGGTAGAACACCAGCCTTCCAAGCTGGATACGTGGGTTCGATTCCCATCACCCGCTTCATCCAAAAGGATGTATATGCGCGAGTGGCTCAGGGGTGGAGTACAACCTTGCCAAGGTTGGGGTCGCGGGTTCGAATCCCGTCTCGCGCTCTTTTTATTACCGAAATTTCTTCACAGGAATTTCGGTTTTTTGTTTTTCCAAAAACTTTTTTACCAAAGAAAGGAATTCTTATGATTCAGGACATTGCTCCGCATAAATATTATGTAGATTACCAGCCTTCTGTTCCGAACGATACGGATCTTGTTTTAATTTACGGTCATCATACAATTCTGTGCAATTTCGAAGATCCCGAGATCTGCTACCCTTCCATTGCGGAAATTGCAGCTGTTTTTCCGGAGATTAAAGAAAAGGCAAAATTTCTGTTCCGCATTGATGAGACGGACTATTATGAACTGCGCAGTCCGCAGCTTCCGGAATTTGGCATCTGGAAATACGAAAATACACTAATTCTTCGCAGCGCCGTTCCGGGATGGCTCGGGTTTGCCGGTATCACCGGTTACCAGATCCACACCTGGTACACCGACCACACCTACTGCGGCCGCTGCGGAACGAAGATGCATGCGCCTGGAAATGAACGCGCGATGCAGTGCCCTTCCTGCGGCGCGCTCTCCTATCCGGTCATCTGCCCGAGCGTCATCGTTGCCATCACCGACGGTGACCGCCTGCTGCTCACGAAGTACGCACCTTCCCACAGCAGCCACCGCCAGTACGCCCTCGTGGCCGGCTATACCGAGGTCGGTGAGACGCTGGAACAGACGGTGCACCGTGAAGTCATGGAAGAAGTCGGATTAAAGGTCAAAAATCTGAGATACTATAAGAGTCAGCCGTGGTCCTTCAGCGGCTCGCTGCTCGCCGGATTTTACTGCGATGTGGACGGCGATCCGTCCATTACCCTCGACCGCGAGGAACTCTCCGTTGCCGAATGGTTTGACCGCGATTCTCTTCCGGAGACGCCGAACCTCATCAGTCTGACCGGTGAAATGATCGAATGCTTCCGCCAGGGAAAAGAACCGAAATAAAAAATAAGAAATCATTTTGTGACTTAGTCACAGAACTTCCCGTTCTGCTGTGGTATTCTACAGTCACAACAGAAAAACACTTACCGGGAAATAAAAAATCCCGTTTTAAAAAAGGAGGACTTCTATTATGTCATTAATTCATGTTACATCCGAAAACTTTGAAAAAGCTCTGCAGGCAGCACCTGGCGTTGCCGTTGTTGATTTCTTTGCTACCTGGTGCGGACCGTGCAAAATGCTCGCCCCGGTCATCGAAGAGGCAGCTGAGGATATGCCGGAGATCCAGTTCTACAAAGTAGACGTTGACGAAGCACCGGAGCTGGCAAGATCCTTTAAAGTCATGAGCGTTCCGACCCTCGCTTTCTTCAAAAACGGCGAGCTCGTAAAGAAAAACGTCGGCGCCGTTTCCTATGAGGAGCTGGAAGAACTGATTAACTCTGTAAAATAAACAGCGTAATATTGGAAATGCAAGAAAAAACGTATCGGCACAAAAACCGATACGTTTTTTCTTGCATTTCTTTCCGTTCTTTTCTATCATGGAAGAAACGGCTGCTGCCGTAGTTTACAAAAGAACGTTTTTCTTCCGAAAGGAGTTTTATTTATGTCATCTTTTCTGGAATCCTGTTTTCAGGAGCATTATCCATTTTATTCAAAGCTTACCGCCGATGAACAGCAGACACTCGTGCTCTCTTCCGTCCTGACGACGTATCAGCGCGGCGATTTTCTCTACAGCTGTGACGATGACTGTCTCGGCGTTCTGCTTGTCCTCTCCGGCAAGCTCCGCATCTTTATCCAGTCCGGCGAGCAACGGGAAATTACCCTGTTTACCACCGGTCCCGGCGAAGTCTGCACGCTGTCTGCCTCCTGTGCGATGCAGGAAATCAGCTTTGATATTCTGATTGAGGCCGAGGAGGAGACGAAAGTTCTCATCACTCCGGCCAGCACGTTCCGCAGACTGTTGAATCAGAATATTTACGTTGAAAACTACATTTACCGGGAAACAACGGAGCATTTTTCCGAAGTCATGTGGGCGATGGGCCAGCTTCTCTTTACGCGGCTTGACCAGCGCCTTGCCGGATATCTCGAGGATGAACGCATCCGCACCGGTTCCCCGGTGCTCTCCACCACGCACGAGCAGATCGCGCGGAACCTCGGCAGTGCCAGAGAGGTCGTTTCCCGCACCTTAAAGTCGTTCGAGAAAGACGGCATCGTCGCACTCTCCCGCGGCACGGTCACGATTCTCGATGTCAAAAAGCTCCGCGGCATCTGCCGGATGCGCCGATAGTTCTTCTACGCGCGCAGACATTTTCCCACAGGCTCTGCCCTGCCGCTCGAGAAAATATTTTTCAAAAGCGTTCTAACGGCACTCCATCTTAATTTCAATCTCATTTCCTTCCACGGCCACCTTCGCATAACTTCCGACGATCAGCGGCATCGCCGGATGAAGGTGTCCGATGTCGAGATCCATCACGATCGGCACGTTGTATTTTCCAAGCAGATCCGTCACGGCGCGGTACTGGTCGAGTTCCCCGAATTTCTGTCCGAACTGCAGCGGGCGGCCAATCAGAAAGCCTTTCACATATTGGAACCAGCCGGCGTGCTCCATCTGCCAGATTGCGCGGCGGATCGCAAAGACGTTCAGATCGCACGCTTCCAGAAACCAGACAAAACCGTCCTCTTTATATTTTTCCACAAAATCAACCGTTCCGTCGTACTTCGTTCCAAGAATATTGACGAGACAGTCGAGACAGCCGCCGATGAGCCGTCCCTCAAATGCACTGTCCGCATCCGGGAAGCGGCGCAGAACGCGCGGTTCTGTAATCTGGTACGGCAGATACGGATTTTCCTCGCTTCTGCCCTTCGCATCGTCTCTTTCCCATCCCTCATAGCCGCGGACGGTACGCACTTCTCCCGTCAGTACGCCAAACGCATCCGCTACGGATTTATGCCACGGCTCCATGCCGAAATCACTCGCACACGGACCGTAAACAGCCGCCGTATCGCAGATGGTCGGCAGAAGATACGTAAAATGCGTATTGTCAGAATAGCCGAGATACCATTTCGCCGGTGCCTTTCTGATCTTTTCAAAATCCACGTAATCGAGATCCTCGCACATCAGCTCTCCGCCGCCGCAGGAAATCAGACAGTCATTCTTCTCACTGACATAATATTCCGTCAGCTCTTTTCCGCACTCCTCCGGTGCCGCGCTGATTCCGATGCCGTGCTCTGCATAGCAGTTTGGCCCAAGATCCAGCTGATATCCCATCTCTTTCCATTTTTTCTGTGCATTTGCAAACGCGGACTTGTATGGCTCTGTTGTGCATCCAAACGATGGTGCCACAAAGCCGATCGTTCCGCCCTTTTTCAGATTTTCCGGAAACCTCATGTCGCATCCTCCTTTATCCTAATTCTTCTGCCTCCAGATTCTTATACTGCGTCAGCGCATCCCCGAAGATCAGCTCTCCGTCGTTCTGCGCAAAGTACAGCTCCTCTTCTTTTTCCAGTTTTGCCTTTCCGTTCGTCCCCTCGGTAATCTCCGCGCAGAGACGGTCCACCTCCGTTTTCGGAACGAGAACGCGGATTTTCACCTGATCGGTGTACTCGGATTCCAGAACCGGAATCCCCCGCTGGCCGAGCAGATACTGGATTTTACCGATGCCGTTGTAATCCGTCTCAATCAACAGCCGCACGCCGCAGATCTCGTCAATCAGAACACTGTTTGCCAGCCCCTCCTGCACCGCCTGCGAGTACGCGCGCACCAGGCCGCCCGTTCCCAGCAGCGTACCGCCGAAATACCGCGTCACCACAACAAGCACATTGCGGAGGCCTGCTCCCTGTACCACATTGAGCATCGGCCGCCCTGCCGTGCCGGAAGGCTCCCCGTCGTCGCTGCAGCGCACCGTCTCCTGATTTTCTCCAATAATATACACAAAACAGTTATGCCGCGCATCCCAGTATTTTTTCCGCAGAGCTTCCAGGCAGGAAAGTGCCTCCTCCTCAGATTCCACCAGACGCACCGTCGCAATAAAACGTGATTTCTTCTCCACGATTTCCCCGGTTCCACCCCGGTAAACCGTCCGAAACTGATCGATCATATGTCCTTACTCCTTCATCCAAATATGTACCTATCTTACCATATCATTTCTGAAAAATCAGCATTCTTTTCAGAAATACTTTTATTCCAGCCCTTTGTTTGGTATAATAAAAATAAGTATACCCTGCTTTTTGCAGGGCAGGAACACCATTGATTACTGAACTAAATCAGTTTTGCAGGAACATGACATAAGGAGGATTTTCTATATGCACTTTGGAAAAAGTCATCTGGAAGACAAACGTGAAGATCTGCGGTCCCATTACGGAAAGATTGAAAAGACGGCCGGCGTGACGGCGCTGCGCATCGCGTTCTGTCTTCTTCTTGTCGTTCTCGTCTGCGGTGCCGGGCTTGTGATCGGCGCTGTCCGCGGCGTGATTGACAGTGCCCCTGATATCTCGGAGGCAAATATCATGCCGCTCGGCAACGCGTCGTTTATCTACGATGCTGACGGCAACCAGGTACAGAAGCTGACCGGGGCTCAGGGAAACCGTGTCTCGATTTCGATTGAGGAGATTCCGCTCGATATGCAGCACGCGATCGTCGCGGTTGAGGATGCCCGTTTTTATGAGCACAACGGCATCGATCCGAGCGGTATCATCCGTGCTTTCGTTGTCGGCGTCAGCCACGGCTTTCATTTTACCGAGGGCGCCAGCACGATCACACAGCAGCTCTTAAAAAACAATGTTTTCACTGACTGGATGGAAGAGACGCGGATTCAGAGCTTCAAGCGGAAGATCCAGGAACAGTACCTGGCGCTGAAGCTGGAAAAAACACTGACCGCAGAGGGTGAAAACGCCAAAGACGTTATTCTGGAAAATTATCTGAATACGATCAACTTGGGTTCCGGCTGCTACGGTGTCCAGACGGCAGCGCAGACGTATTTCGGAAAGGATGCAAAAAATCTGACGCTCTCTGAATGCGCCGTTCTTGCCGCAATTCCAAAGGCGCCGACGGCATATAATCCGAAAAACCACCCGGAGAAAAACCAGCAGCGCCGCGACAAGATCCTGAACAACATGAAAGAGCAGGGCTACATCACCGAAGAAGAATACGCCATTGCCATGAACGACAATGTTTACGACCGCATCGCCATGCACACGCAGTCCCAGGCGGAGAGCGCGCCGTACTCCTACTTTATCGATGAAGTCATCACCAACCTGATCAACGATCTGATGGTACAGAAAGGCTACACCGAAGTGCAGGCAAAGAACGTTGTCTACAGCGGCGGCCTCAAAATTTATACCACACAGGATTCCTACATGCAGTCGATTCTCGATACGGAATTTCAGAATCCGGAGAACTTCCCGGCGAACACGCAGATCGGTCTCGACTGGGCGCTCACCGTAGAGCAGGCAGACGGCGAGGTACAGAACTACAGCAAAGAGATGCTGCAGCTCTACTTCCGCAACAGCGATCCGAATTTCGATCTGCTCTTTGACTCCCAGGAGGAGGCACAGAGCTATATCGACCAGTACAAAGCCGCTATCATGCAGGAGGGCGATACGATTGTTGCCGAGCGCAGCAGCTTCACCCCGCAGCCGCAGGCGTGCATGACCGTTATGGACCAGCGCACCGGTTACGTGAAAGCCATCGTCGGCGGACGCGGCGAAAAAACAGCAAGTCTTACCTTCAACCGCGCAACCGATAATTATTCCCAGCCGGGTTCCACGTTCAAGATTCTTTCCGCGTACGGACCGGCGCTCGACCTTGGAAAGATTACACTCGCTACGGTAATTAAGGATGAGCCGTTCAACTACAGTGACGGCACACCGCTGCAGAACTCGGATCTTACCTACCATGGTGATGTTACCGTCCGCCAGGCGATCATCAATTCCATCAATATCCCGGCCGTCAAGGTACTGACCGAGCTTACGCCGAAGGTCGGCTTTGATTATCTGAAGAAGCTTGGTTTTTCCAAACTCTCCGAGGAATACGATGTGATCCAGCCGCTGGCTCTCGGCGGTATCACCTACGGTGTCAGTGATCTCGAACTGACGGCAGCCTACGCGGCAATCGCAGACGGCGGCCAGTACCGCAAGCCGGTGTTCTACACAAAGGTTACCGACAGCAAGGGAAATGTTTTAATTGACAACACAGAAAACAAGGCAACGCAGGTCTTCAAGGCAAGCACTGCCTCCCTCCTCACCAATGCCATGGAGGATGTTCTGGAAAAAGGTACCGGTGTTGCCGCCCGCCTCGACAATATGCACGCAGCCGGAAAAACCGGTACGACGAACGAGGCCAAGGATCTCGTCTTTGCAGGCTTTACACCATATTATACCGCTGCCATCTGGGCAACGTATGATACACACGCGGAGTTTCCGGAGAGCGACCGTGAATTCCACAAACGTCTCTGGGCAAAGGTCATGAATGAAATCCACGAAGGCCTTGCCGATATGGATTTCGAAACTTCCGCAACAGTACAGGAGGCAACGATCTGTACGAAGACCGGCCTGCTCGCCCGCTCAAGCTGCCCGTCCATCACCGAATACTTTGCGGTATCCGATCTGCCGACCGAGCGTTGCAAGGGCCACTACACCGCGCCGGCCTCAACACCGACGCCGACCAGAACCCCTTCTGCAGCATCAACTCCGCAGGCAACCCCGACACCGACGGAGGCACCGCAGGAAACTCCGGCTCCGCCCGAAACACCTGCCGATCCGCCTTCTAATACACCGGAGACTCCTGACACACCGGAGACTCCTGACACACCGGAGACCCCTGATGCACCGTCAGAACCGGATACCCCGGCGGAGATATCGGAAGTACAGCCGCAGTCCGAAGAGAGCGGCTCTTCCGAATAACTTTTTCAGTCAGTCTATACACAAAAAACCGGCCCTCTGGCATATGCCAGCAGGACCGGTTTTTCTATACTTCTTTTTCCATCTGAATCAATTAGTCAATCAGCATTTTTGCTGCGCCGTAGATACCAGCATCGTTTCCAAGGGAAGCGAGTACGATCGGGGTATCTTTGCATGCGATGAATGCTGCTTCACGGTAGTATTTAGCTACGCCGTCGATCAGGATCTGGCCTGCTTTGGATACACCGCCGCCGACTACGATAACTTCCGGGTCAACAACGCATGCGAATACTGCAAGTGCTCTTCCGAGGTACTCGGAGAACTCCTGAACGATTGCTTCTGCTGCTGCATCGCCTTCTTTTAATGCATCAAAGACAGCTTTTGCACTGATGGACTCTCCTCTTTCTCTTAAAGAAGACGGAGTATCATGGGATGCCAGATATTTCTTTGCCAGACGAACGATACCGGTTGCAGATGTCATCTGCTCGAGGCATCCGTGGTTTCCGCAGTTGCAGACCGCTTCTTCTTCCGGCTCAACACATGCATGACCAACCTCGCCGCCTGCGCCGTGAGCACCTGCTACGATCTTGCCGTCCACGATGATTCCGCCGCCGACACCGGTTCCAAGGGTAACCATAACCAGGTTCTTGCTTCCCTTTCCGCCGCCTGCCCACATCTCACCGAGAGCTGCTGCGTTTGCGTCGTTTGCTGCTTTTACTGCCATTCCGCCGAGTTCGTCGGAAAGCTCTTTTACGATATTTTTATATCCCCAGTTCAGGTTGACTGCGATGGAAAGCTCACCTTTGTCATTAACCGGGCCAGGTACGTCGATGCCGACACCGGCAACATCATCTGCCGCGATACCCTTCTCAGCCATTTTTGCTTTTACGCTTTTTGCGATATCCGGCAGAATTTCGCTTCCGCCGTTTTCGGTGCGGGTCGGGATTTCCCATTTTTCCAACAGAGTTCCGTCTGTCTGGAACAGTCCGCATTTTACTGAAGTACCCCCAACATCGATTCCAAATACATAGTTTGCCATTTTCTTACTTCTCCTCTCTTTTTTTCACTAAGTTAGCCTGTACACGGCGGTACAGCTCCTGTGCGGCATTGTAGCCCATCTTCTTCTGTCTGTGGTTGACAGCAGCGGTTTCTACGATGATCGCCAGGTTACGGCCCGGACGGATCGGAAGGGAATGGCAGACAACCTTGTTTCCAAGGAACTCAATATACTCTTCTTCCAGGCCCAGACGGTCGTATTCTTTCTCTTTGTCCCACTCTTCAAGCTTGATAACAAGGTCGATAGACTGGGTATCCTTTACGCTCTCGACACCAAACAGCGTCTTGACGTCGATGATACCGATACCGCGCAGCTCGATAAAGTGACGCGTGATATCCGGTGCCGTTCCGACCAGCGTAATGTCGCTGACACGGCTGATTTCAACCACATCATCACTGACGAGACGATGGCCTCGTTTGATCAGCTCCAGTGCAGCCTCGCTCTTTCCGATTCCGCTCTCGCCCATGATCAGAACGCCCTCGCCGAATACATCGACCAGCACGCCGTGGATGGAGATCATCGGGGCAAGCTGGACATTCAGCCAGCGGATGATTTCAGCCATGAAAACGGAAGTCGATTTGTCTACCGCAAAGGCCGGTACCTGATAACGATTGCACAGCTCCAGAATTTCCGGTCCCGGAATCATCTTCGTGGTGAAAATGACACATGGAATCTTGCGGCTTACAAACTCTTCAAACGCGCGGACGCGCTCGCTCTCTTCAAGATGCTGCAGATACGTGAACTCTACATAACCTATGATCTGCACACGCTCATTGGCAAAATGCTCATAGTAACCGGTCAGCTGCAGTGCAGGACGGTTGATATCCGGTGTGGCAATGACAAGATCTGTCATATCAACCTCTGGTGTCAGGTTGCGGAGATCCATTTCCTCCACCATTTTGGTCATTTCAATTTCTTTCATTTTCCTGTCCTCCGACTTCATTCGACGTCTTTTTAAATCCGTCTCTTCTATGATTTTAGCACAATAAAGCATCACGGGCAACCTAGAAATTTAACTATTTTGACGAATCCTCATTTTCCTCCTGTGCAGGTGCGTGAAAGAATGTGTAAACCTGCTCCGCCGCCTTTTTATTCATGCCCGGAAGTCCGGAAAGTTCTTCCACGGTTGCCGCCTTGATATCATCAATTCCCTGAAAGTGGCGCATCAGTTCTTTCCTTCTTGTCGGCCCGATGCCCGGGATGTCGTCGAGAATCGAGTGGACCTGGCCTTTGCTCCGCAGCAGGCGGTGGTATTCGATTGCAAAGCGGTGCGCCTCGTCCTGCACGCGTGTGATCAGTTTGAAGCCCTCGCTGTTCCGGTCGATCGGGATTTCCACGTTTCGGAAATACAGACCCCTCGTGCGGTGCTTGTCGTCCTTTACCATACCGCAGACCGGAATCGCAAGATCCATTTCTTCAAGCACCTCAAGCGCAATGTTAACTTGGCCGCGTCCGCCGTCCATCATGATCAGGTCCGGCAGCCGCTCGAAACCGCTGTCCTCCTGGATGCCGCGCAGAAAACGGCGGCTTAAGACCTCTTTCATACTGGCGTAATCGTTCGGTCCCTCGACGGATTTGATCTTGAATTTTCGGTAATCGGCGCGCTTTGGCTTTCCTTTCTCGTAGACGATCATCGAGCCGACCGACTGGAAACCGCTGATATTGGAGATATCGTACGCCTCGATGCGGTCGATCGACGGCAGGTTCAGCCATCTGGCGATCTCTTTTACGGCACCGACCGTCCGACCCTCTTCCCGCTTGATCCGCTCGCGGTCCTGGTCGAGAACGATCTGTGCGTTCCGCTCTGCCAGTTCCACCATTTTTTCCTTGCTGCCCTTTTTCGGCACGCGGATGCGGACCTTCTGGCCCCGTTTGCTGCTTAAATACTCTTCCATCAGCTCCTGCTCGGCAATCTCCTCGGAAATCATGATTTCCCGCGGGATGAACGGCGTGCCGGAATAGAACTGTTTCATAAACGTGAGCAGCACCTCGCTTTTCTGCTCCTCCTCGCCGATCCGCAGATAATAATGCTCCCGCCCGATCAGCTTTCCGTTCCGGATAAAGAAGACCTGCGCCACCGCATCCTCTTTGTCCATCGCAAGCGCAATGACATCCTTGTCCTCGCCGTCACTGTTCGTAATCTTCTGCCGCTCGCCGATCCTGCGCACGCTGTCGATCAGATCACGGTACTCCGCCGCCTGCTCGAACCGCATCTCCTCAGCCGCCTCCGTCATTTTTCCAGTCAGCTCTTTGATCATGTCATTGTAATTTCCATTCAGAAAACTGATCGCCTTTTTGATCTGCTCGCCGTACTCTTCTTTGGAAATGTATCCCTGGCACGGTGCCTTACACTGGTGGATGTGATAGTAAAGACACGGGCGGTCTTTGCCGATCTCCTTTGGCAGGCTCTTATTGCAGGAACGGATATCGTACAGCTTCCGCAACAGTTCGATCGTATCTTTCACAGCTCCGGCGCTTGTGTACGGGCCGAAATATTTCGCCTTGTCCTTCTTCATCTGATGGGAAAACAGAATGCGTGGAAAATCCTCGTTCACGGTCACCTTAATGTACGGGTACGCCTTGTCATCTTTCAGCATCGTATTGTATTTCGGACGGTGCTCTTTGATAAGGTTGCACTCCAGCACGAGCGCCTCCAGTTCGGAATCCGTCACAATATACTCAAAACGGGCGATATGCGTGACCATCCGCTCAATCTTCGGCCCTTTGTTGCGGCTCGTCTGGAAATACTGGCGGACACGGTTTTTCAGCGAAATCGCCTTTCCTACGTAGATAATTGTATCGTCCGCGTCGTGCATCAGATAGACGCCGGGTTTCCCCGGCAGTTTTTTCAGTTCTTCCTGGATATCAAACGCCATATGACCCTCCTCTTTTTGGGACTGTAATGTTGAAAATGCCCAGCGTGCAGAGATCGTTTTCTCTGCTCCCGCCGGGCCTTTTCGCTTTCTTTTTATATTTCTGGATTTTCAACCGCTTCTTCCGCGTTTCCATTCCGTTTTGCAATCACCTGATGAAAAATCTCCATAAATTCTTTTCCGGTGATCGTCTCTTTCTGGATCAGGTAAGCTGCGATTTCATCCATCGCATCGCGGTTAGCTGCCAGAAGTTCTTTTGCCTGCTCATACGACTCTTTCAGGATCTTCATGACCTCGTGGTCAATTTCGGTTGCTGTGGCATCGCCGCAGTTTAAGACCATTCTTCCGTCGAGGTACTGATTCTGCTGGGTCGCAAGACCGATCAGACCGAATTTCTCCGACATACCGTACTGCGTGATCATCGCGCGGACAATCTTCGTCGCTTTCTCGATATCATTCGAAGCTCCCGTTGTCACATTGCCGAATACGATCTCCTCTGCCGCTCTTCCACCGAGGCACTCGACGATCATCGCCTCGAGTTCGCTCTTCGTGTTGAGGTATTTCTCCTCCTCCGGCACCTGCATGACGTAGCCGAGCGCACCCATCGTACGCGGCACAATCGTGATTTTCTGTACCGGCTCGGAATCCTTCTGCAGTGCAGTAACAAGTGCGTGGCCTACCTCGTGGTAGGAAACGATCTTTCGCTCTTCCTGGCTTAAGATGCGGTCCTTCTTCTCTTTTCCGACGAGGACAACCTCGACTGCCTCGAGAAGATCCTTCTGGGAAACGGCTTTTCTTCCGTTCTTGACCGCAAGAATCGCTGCCTCGTTGATCATATTTGCAAGATCAGAACCAACGGCTCCCGATGTCGCAAGTGCGATGCCGTCGAGATCAACCGTCTCATCGAGCGATACGTTCTTGGCGTGTACTTTCAGGATTTCCACACGGCCTTTCAGGTCCGGTCTTTCTACGATAATCCGGCGGTCAAAACGGCCTGGACGCAGCAGCGCCGGGTCAAGAACCTCCGGGCGGTTTGTGGCCGCAAGGATCAGAATACCCTTGGAGCTGTCGAATCCGTCCATCTCGGCGAGGAGCTGGTTTAACGTCTGCTCCCGCTCGTCGTTGCTGTTGTAGCTGTTGTCACGGCTCTTTCCGATCGCATCGATCTCATCGATAAAGATGATGCACGGTGCGTTTTTCTTTGCTTCCTCAAACAGGTCACGCACACGCGATGCACCGACACCGACGAACATCTCGACAAATTCCGAAGCGGACATCGAGAAAAACGGTACGTGCGCCTCACCGGCTACGGCTTTGGCAAGCAGTGTTTTTCCGGTTCCAGGAGGGCCTACAAGAAGTGCTCCTTTCGGAAGTTTTGCACCGATTGTCGTGTATTTTCCAGGGTTATGCAGGAAATCCACAACCTCCTGGAGCGATTCTTTTGCCTCGTCCTGTCCCGCAACATCGCGGAATGTCACGCCGGTTTCTTTCTGTACGTAGGCCTTTGCTCTGCTCTTTCCTACGCCCATGACTCCGCCGCCTTTGTTCATGCTGCGCATCACCCATACCATGACAGCGACAAGCATCACAACCGGCAGAATGACGGTCAGCAATGTGTAAATGATCGTTCCGGTAGAATCCGGCGGATCTTTGTGGTACGTAATGCCTTTCTCCTGTAACAGATCGACCAGCTCCTGCTCATCTCCCATCATCGTTACCTGATAGGTGATTCCCTCCGATTTCTGGTCTTTCGGCGTTACGGTCAGTGTTCCCGATTTCAAGACAACTTCCTGCACTTCATCGTTGTTTACCATATCCAGGAATTTGCTATAGTCAAGATCCTCGGAAGTAATTCCCCCAAGGGCATTGTTCAGAAGTCCCATCACCATCAGGCTGACGAGGAGGCAGATCAGGATAATGAGTATCGTCTGTCTGTTTTTCGGTCCTCCCCCGGAGCCGTTTTCTGGTTCCCGGTTCTGATTTTTTCTATCGTCCATGCTTTTCCTCCTTGTATGTCAAACCGCCCCTCTTTTTTTACGGACACTTTAACTCTTACATTATATCGGATTCCCTCTTAATTAGCAAGCCGGACTTTGTGAAAAAAGACTGAATTTATCTATACAAAAACGGCCCGCCGACACTCTTTCAAGTATCGGCGGGCCGCCAGATAACACTCACATTACATTAGTCGTTATATCCGTTCGGATTCTTCTGCTGCCAGTTCCAGGAATCGGCACACATCTCCTCGATGCCGTACTCAGCCTCCCAGCCAAGCTCCTCTTTTGCTTTGTCGCATTTGGAGTAGCAGGTTGCGATATCACCGTCACGGCGCGGTTTGATTTCGTATTTCAGCGGATGGCCGCATGCTTTCTCGAATGCGTGGATCACATCGAGTACGCTGTAGCCTTTGCCGGTTCCGAGGTTGTAAATGGAAACGCCCTCGTTGTCAGCCAGTTTCTGGATGGCTTTTACATGGCCGCGTGCCAGGTCAACAACATGGATGTAATCGCGGACACCAGTTCCGTCCGGAGTATCGTAGTCATCACCGAAAACGCCGATGCACTCGAGTTTTCCGATGGCAACCTGTGCGACATACGGAAGCAGGTTGTTCGGGATGCCCTTCGGATCCTCTCCGATAAGGCCGCTCTTATGCGCTCCGATCGGGTTGAAGTAACGAAGCAGGATAACATTCCATTCTGGATCTGCGGTGTGGATGTCGGTCAGAACCTGCTCGAGCATGCTTTTTGTCCAGCCGTATGGGTTGGTCGGGGTTCCCTTCGGGCACTCCTCGGTGATCGGAATCTGTGCCGGATTGCCGTATACGGTTGCAGAAGAACTGAAGATGATGTTCTTTACGCCGTGGTTTCTCATCTCATCGCAGAGAATCAGGGTTCCGGTCATGTTGTTGTGATAATATTCAATCGGTTTATGTACGGACTCGCCGACTGCTTTTAAGCCTGCGAAATGGATGACAGCGTCAATTTTCTCGTTGTCGAAAATTTTCTTTACGCCTTCGCGGTCCAGCATATCGGTTTTGTAGAAGGTTACTTTCTTTCCGGTAATCTGTTCTACACGCTCGATGGCTTTCTCGCTTGCATTGTAAAGGTTGTCCATGACAACAACGTCATAGCCTGCGTTCAGCAGTTCCACACAGGTGTGGCTTCCAATATAGCCTGCACCGCCAGTAACTAAGATTTTCATTTTGGTATCCTCCATGTTTTCCTTCGCTGCTGCTTTTTTGCCGCAGCGGGTTAATTGAAGCATTTAGTTTATTCTACAACGTTTCCATGAATTTTGCAAATGCACTTCTGCCTTCCTCGGTGCACTTGTAAACGCCGGCATCCTCGAGTACGCCGACAAAGACTTTTCCGACTTCCTCTTTCAGGATATCCATCACATTTTCGCTGTTCAGCTCCGGATGGCGCGGCAGGAATTCGTCTACCCAGTCGGCATGTTTCTCCAGCTCTGCGACAGCGCGGACATCTTTTCCCTCTACGAGGCATTTGGAAAGCTCTTCCAGCTCATCTTTTAAGCGCGCCGGCAGAATCGCAAGTCCCATAACCTCAATAAGGCCGATGTTCTCTTTTTTGATGTGATGATACTGTGCATGCGGATGGTAAACACCGAGCGGGCATTCGTCCGTCGTGATGTTGTTGCGCAGTGCCAGATCGAGTTCGAACGTATCGCCCACTTTTCTTGCGATCGGCGTGATCGTGTTGTGCGGCTCTCCGTCAGTCTCGCCGAATACAAACGCATCCTCATCCGTGTAACCTCTCCAGCAGTTCAGGATATGCTCTGCCAGATCGATCAGCCGTTTCTCATCTTTGTGGCGGATCCGGATGACGGACAGCGGCCATTTGACAATGCCGGTTTCCACATCCTCGTATCCTTTGATGGTAAAATAGCGCTCGATCGGCGCTTTCGCCATTGCGAAGGTATAGTGGCCGCCCTGATAATGATCGTGGCTTAAAATGGAGCCTCCCACGATCGGCAGATCCGCATTGGAACCGATGAAGTAGTGCGGAAACAGCTTGATAAAGTCAAACAGCTTCACAAAGGTCGCGCGTTCGATCTTCATCGGGTTATGCTGGAAATTGAACACGATGCAGTGCTCATTGTAATACACATATGGCGAGTACTGGAATCCCCACTCCGTCTGATTGATCGTCAGCGGAATGATGCGGTGGTTCTGGCGCGCCGGGTGGTTGACGCGTCCCGCATAGCCCATATTCTCCTTGCAGAGCAGGCATTTCGGATAACCGCTCTGTTTTGCCAGTTTTGCAGCCGCGATCGCCTTCGGGTCCTTCTCCGGTTTGGAGAGGTTGATCGAGATATCGATATCGCCGTAGGCACTCGGTACGCTCCAGCGGATATCCTTTGCGATGCGGTATCTGCGGATGTAGTTGGAATCCTGGCTCAGTTTGTAGAAGTAATCGGTTGCCTCCTGCGGGCTCTTCGCATAGAGTTCCTCAAACTTCTTTACCACCTCTCCAGGGCGCGGCATCAGGCAGTCCATCAGTTTCGTATCGAACAGATCGCGGTAAACGACGCTGTTGTGTTCGAGAAGACCGCGCTTAGCTGCATCATCAAGCAGTTCATTTAAAGTCTCTTCCAGATCCGGGGTCTCCGGAATCTGCTCCGGCTCTTCGTAATCGGAAATCTGCATGACTTCCAGAAGCCGGTTTGTCGCATAGATTTTATCCAGTCCCGAAACAAGACCGGCATTTTCTCCATATTTTACCAGTTTTGCAATACTCTCGTTAATCACTGTAGCTTCCTCCCTGCTGCCGATCCAGCTTTTTTATTTCTTATTTTAATACGCCTGCGCCGTCTCCGATGTCTACGACATAGAAGTCTGCGGCATAGCCGATTTTTTCTTTGTAAGCTGCGCCTACTTTTGCGATGAAGTTGTCAATATCTTCTGTTTTTACGATGCTGACGGTGCATCCGCCGAAGCCTGCGCCTGTCATACGGGATCCGATGACACCCGGGCAGTTCCATGCTTCTTCCACAAGAGTATCCAGCTCGATGCCGGTTACCTCATAGTCATCACGCAGGGAAACGTGGGATGCGTTCATCAGCTCGCCGAATTTTGCGATGTCGTTTGCCTTTAAAGCTGCAACGGCCTGAACGGTTCTCTGGTTCTCGTAAACAGCATGTTTTGCACGTTTCTGGCGGACCGGATCTTTGATGGCATCTTTCACTGCCTCAAACTCTTCCTCGGTCAGCTCGCCAAGGCTCTTGATGTCTTTGACTTTCTGAATCTCAGCCAGAGCAGTCTCGCACTCGCTGCGGCGCTCGTTGTATTTGGAGTCGCCAAGGCCGCGTTTCTTGTTGCTGCAGGAGATGACAATTCTTGCGCCTTCCAGTTTAACCGGTGCGTACTCATATTTCAGATCGCTGGTGTCAAGGAAGATCGCACAGTCCTTTTTGCCCATGGCGATGGCGAACTGATCCATGATACCGCAGTTGACGCCGTTGTAGTTGTTCTCGGAGAACTGGCCGTACAGAGCGATGCCGATCATGGAGATGGTGTCGTAGCCGAACATGTCACGCAGCATTACGCCGGTTACGGTCTCAACGGATGCGGAAGAGGAAAGGCCGGAGCCGTTCGGAATGTTTCCGTAGAGCACGATATCGAAGCCCTGCTCTACCGGGAAGCCCTTCTGGCAAAATGCCCACATCATTCCCTTCGGATATGCGGTCCAGTTGCCTTCTTTGCCCATCTGAAATTCATCAAGGGAAGATTCTACCACGCCGAGTTTTTCAAAGTTCATAGAGTAAAAACGAAGCTTTCTGTCCTCTCGTTTTCTTGCTGCCATGTAGGTTCCGATGGTCAGTGCACATGGAAATACGTGGCCTCCGTTGTAATCGGTGTGCTCACCGATCAGGTTTACACGTCCAGGTGCGAAGTAGGTGCGGATGTCGCCCTCTCCCCCGAACAGTTTTGCAAAACAATCCAGTACCTGCTGTTTCATTTTGTTGTCTCCTTTTCTTTTTGGTGTGTTGTTTTCATGGTTTCGTTTTGTGTGTTGTGTGTGTATTGTGTGTTTGTGTGTTTGTGTGTTTGTGTGTTTTTTCTTATCTTCTTAAGTATCATTATAGTGAGCCGTACGCCCATCTGCAACAACAATATTGGGGCAAGCGATAATTATATTGAGGTGATCTTCGATTTTTTCTTGTTTTTTTTCCCTTTTTGCCGCATACTTTACTTATCGTATGATTTTTAATGGATTTTATGGATTGGAGGTACGTTTCATGCAGATCCGCATGGATAAAGAAAACCGTGAGCTGAAGGCCCACGGCAGCTATGAATTTCCTGTCAACATCAGTTACGAACAGCTCTCCCGCTACGAGCGCGGCTCCTTTTCCTGGCACTGGCACCCGGAAATTGAGCTGACGTTTGTCCTCTCGGGGCAGATCGGATATCAGGTCAACGGCAAATCGTATGTCTTAAAAGAAGGGGACGGCATTTTCTGCAACACGAATGCGCTTCACAGCGGCCACATGATCGACGGGATGGACTGCGTCTATATTTCAACCACGTTCGCCCCGCGCTTTCTCTATGGTTTTTCAAACAGTGTGATCCAGACGCGCTACGTCGAACCGGTGCTGACGGATATGCAGCTCGCCTCCATCGTCTTTTCGCCGGAGATCGACTGGCAGAACCAGGTACTTGCCTGTATGCACCGCATCTACGACCTCTCGCTTTCACAGCCGTCCGCGTTTGAGATGGAAATCCAGGAGCTTCTGCTGTCGATCTGGATTGAGATTTACCGCCACGCATCGTTTTCCGGTGAATCCCAGAACACGGCGGCAGCGCGTGATGTTGAGCGGCTCCGCATTCTGCTCGACTACATCCACCGCCATTATATGGAGCATCTGACGCTCGAGGATCTCGCCGCACAGATCCACATCTGCCGCAGTGAATGCTGCCGTTTTTTCAAGAAATGCATGAACGAATCCCTGTTTGACTATCTTCTCGATTACCGTATTGAAAAAAGCCTGCCGCTCCTTCTCGAGCGCCAGGCCAGTATCACTTCCGTAGCGGAACAGACCGGATTTTCCAGTCCTGCCTATTTTTCTAAAATTTTCCGGCAGCAGATGGGCTGCTCGCCGAGCGAATACCGGAACCGCGCGGATCACACGTAACGTTCAGCGCTGTACCGAGATTTCATTTCCTGCTGCCCGGCTTTTGATCCGCTCTCACAATCCACCCTCTCCCAAAACGAATGGATTACCTCCGGGAGGCTGCTGCGCTGCACAATCCGGCAGTCCTCCCACTCTCTTGGGAACAGCTCGCGGTACTCCCGGTTTCGGAACCGCTCGTCGAGCAACAGAATCACACCCGTGTCCTCCGTCGTACGGATCACGCGCCCTGCCGCCTGCAATACTTTATTCATGCCGGGATAGCGGTACGCGTAGTCGAAACCGTTCTCTCCGCTGCGGTCGAAATATTGCTTTAAAAGTTCTCTCTCCGGCCCCACCTGCGGGATTCCGGCTCCCACAACGGCCGCGCCGATCAGCTTCTCCCCGTCCAGATCAATTCCCTCCGAGAAAATGCCTCCCATGATACAGAATCCCACCAGCGTTTTCTCGTTGTCTTTCGCAAACGCTTCCAGAAACTCTTCTCTCTCCTGCTCCCGCATCGCCGACTCCTGGATCAGGCAGGTCACGTTTTCATCTGCATACAGTTCCTCATAGACCGCATAGACATCCTGCATCAGGCGGTATGACGGGAAGAACGCCATATAGTTGCCCTTCCGGCTCTGGATCATCTCGTTCAGATAAGCGGCGATCTTCTCAAACTCTGCGCGGTTTCTCCGCTGATACTTCGTGCTGACCTCGCTTCCGATCGCCAGACACCGCTTCGTGGGATCAAACGGGGACTCCACGTAAATCGCGTAATCGTCCGTATTCGTGCTGAACATCTTCTTATAATACTGCACCGGCAGCAGCGTCGCGGAAAAGAAGACGGCCGACCGCCCCTGGTTGATACACTGCTGCAGATTCTCCGCCGGGTTGACGCAGAACAGGCGCAGTGCAAAATCGCCGTTATCGAGATAACTCGTGTAGATCAGATAATTTTCATCCACTAAATTGTAAATCTCGGAAAAATTTCGCAAGTTAAAGTAAAATTCCAGAACCTGCTTCCGGATTTCGCTTGTCTTATGCGCTTCCAGCCAGCCTGCCAGTTCTTCCAGCAGCTGATTGACCATCATAAGAAACGTCGATACGCTTTCCAGCTCCGTGCAGGAATCGCACTCTCTTTTGTAGACGAGCATCTGGTGATTGCAGCGATTCAGCGCCTTCTCGAGCTTTTTGCCCGGTGCATACGGGCGGAGGAGCTGGCGGACCTTTAAAATCTCCTCTTTGACGAGCGTGGCACTGAACATATCGCGGCCCCGCTCGACCAGGTTATGCGCCTCGTCGATCAGAAAGATGTAGTCACCCTTCGTTCCTTCTGCGAAAAAGCGTTTTAATTTCGAGGTCGGATCAAACGCATAGTTGTAATCGCAGATCACGCCGTCCACCCACGAAGCCACATCAAACTGGAACTCGTGCGGGCAGACGTTCCATTTTTCCGCCTGGCGTAGGACTTCCTCTCTTGTGTAGGAATCGCATTCCGTCAGCATCTCGTACACCGCCGCGTTGATCCGGTCAAAATGACCTTTCGCGCGCGGGCAGTGGATCGGATCGCATTCGGGCTCATCGAGGATGCACATTTTTTCTTTTGCGGTCAGCGTGATTGCTTTGAACTGCAGTCCCTTCTCTTTTAGAATGGAGACCGCCTCCTCTGCCACGGTACGGGTGATGGTTTTCGCAGTCAGATAAAAAAGACGGTCGCCGCAGCCCTCTCCGATCGCGCGGATGGCCGGAAAGACCGTGGACATTGTTTTTCCGATGCCGGTCGGCGCCTGGACGAAGAGTTCTTTTTTCCGCAGAATGGTACGGTAGACGCCGCTCACCAGTTCCCGCTGGCCTTTCCGGTACGGGAAGGGGAATTCGAGGTGCTGCATTGAGGCATCTCGCGCTTTCTGCCACTGGTACTGGAATTCCGCCCAGATAAACCAGGCGTCGAGTAGCTCATCGAACCACTGCTCCAGTTCCGGGAGCTTGTACGTCTGCAGAAAATGGCGGATGCGCCAGTTAGAATGCTCCGGCTTTACCTCTTCTTTGGTGAGCGGGCGCAGAAGGCCTTCCTCCTCGGAGGAGAGCAGGGTGTACGTCATCAGCACGCCCATCTCCTCTTTGCGGTTCTGAAGGCCGTAGATGTAAGCGTAGCACTTCGCCTGTGCCAGATGTACCGGAACCGGCTCTTCCATCGTTTCGAGGTCACGGTACGTTCCCTTGATCTCCTCGATCACGGTCGTGGTTCCGTCCTCGTACATGCCGTCTGCTCTTCCCTCGACGCGCAGAATGAAATGCTCATATTCTTTTTCGTGAACCAGCGGAACCTCCGCACGGTAATCGGCGCCCCGTTTTTTCTGAATCTGCTGATGCACCCGCGTTCCCGCCTGCATGGCATCGCGCTCGCCAAAACCTCCCGACGAGTTGTCCAGATCCCCGCTGCGCAGAATAAACTCCACCAGATTCCGCACGGAAATCCGGATCTCTTTCTTCTTCTCTTCCACTAGCCCGCTCCTTTTCTAACCAGACTATTCAGAGCCCCATCTCGATTCCGCTGCGCTGCATCTCGATGTGGCTTCTCGCCATATGAAATTCCAGAAAAGAACGCTCATTCATGCAAGCATGATTCGTGTCCTTTTCTGGAATTTCGCATGGCTCTGAATAGTTATCATTATACAGAAAAAAGGAGACTGCCGCAACAGTCTCCTTTTTTCTCTCTGAAGTTATGTGTCTCGTGTGATTAGTTTTTCTTCAGAAAGTCCCCTGCGCAAATTCTGTCTCTACTCTCGCTGGCGGCGCAGGCTGAATTTTTTTCGTTTCCCTTAATAAAATTTATGCTACAGCAAATTTCTGCAGGGTTTTATTGAATGCCGGACTGTCACCATAGCAGTGTACGGTGAGATCACGGTTCAGATCCATGCTGAGGATGCCAAGAATGGATTTTGCATCAATAATAACGCGGTTGTAAAAAATGTCAATATCAAAATCACATTTGGAAGCTGCTTTTACAAACTCCTCTACTTCCTCAGTTCCATTGAGTCTTACTACGCAGTGTGACATACGATTCACCTCTTTCTTAATCAATAGCTGTTTGTTTTCCTATCGTTGAGGTAGATTATGCACTTTTTCTCTTTAAATGTCAATATTGAATTTATTTCCTTGTTTTTGCCATATTATGCATGTTTTTTATGCAAGTTTTTCTCATTAACCCTTCATATTTGTCGCTTTTTGTCTCATTTGCGCAGTCGTGTGTAACCGGTTACACAAAATCCGTTTAAAATAAAATAGTTTTTGCCAAAAGAAACGTAAAAATCTTGTCAAAAAAACCCGCTTTTCCTTGTAAAATCAAGGAAAAACGAGTTTTTCATGCCATTACTTGCTTCTATATTTAATGATTAGATGTTGATCTTTGCAATATCGGTGTTATCCACTTCTGCAAATCTTCCTTCGTCCACCAGCTCGGCAAACTCCGGATGAATCGGCATTTTGCCGAGAACCGGCACGCCGATCTCGGCTGCGATCTCATCGATGTGGCTTTCGCCGAAAATGGACAGCTTTTTGCCGCAGTCCGGACATACGAGGTAGCTGTAGTTCTCTACGATACCGAGCACCGGAACGCTCATCATCTGTGCCATCTTGTAGGCTTTCATGACGATCATGCGCACCAGATCCTGCGGGGAAGATACGATCACTACGCCGTCTACCGGAAGAGACTGGAAAACGGTCAGCGGAACATCACCGGTTCCTGGCGGCATATCGACGAAGAGATAGTCCAGGTCGCCCCAGATGACGTCGGTCCAGAACTGTTTTACGGTTCCTGCGATGACAGGTCCTCTCCAGATGACCGGCTCTTCCTCGCCCGGAAGCAGGAGGTTGATGGACATTACCTTTACGCCGTTTGCTGCAACTGCCGGGTAAACGCCCTTGTCATCTACGTTTGCAGGTCCTTTCAGGCCATACATTTTCGGGATGGACGGTCCTGTGATATCGGCATCGAGGATACCAACCTTGTAGCCCTCTTTTGCTTTCTGGTTTGCCAGAGATGCGGTTACCATGGATTTACCAACACCGCCCTTGCCGCTGACAACGCCAATGACATGTTTGATCGAAGAATCGGCATTCAGATCAATATGAAAATCCGGTTTGCCCTGTCCTGCTTTGCTTGGACATCCTTCGCAGCTTTCTTTGGAACAGCTCGAATTGCTGCATTCTTTTGCCATGTTTCTTTCCTCTTTTCTTGTTTTTCTTGCTTATTTGACAAAGCGGTCGATCGCCTTATTCAGCTCCTGAATCGCTTTTGTGTCCCCATGCTCGACTGCATCGACGATGCAATGTTCAATGTGATCCTCCAGGATAATTTTTCCTGTATTGTTAATGGCCGCCTTCACGGCAGACAGCTGGATCAGAACCTCAGTGCAGTCCCGGCCTTCCTCTACCATCCGCTTGATCGACTCCATGTGTCCGATCGCGCGGGAGAGGCGGTTTAAGACTGCTTTTGTATTTGTATGATGGTGCCCGTGGGCGTGATCGTGGGAATGCTCGATCACGGTGCCGTCTTCCAGCACATGCACATGCGTGTGTTTTTCTTCACTCATCGTTTTTTTCTCCGCTTTTCTGGTATTTTCTGCGCGATTCAGATTTCTGTAAACGTAAACCGCTGGCGGATGCCGGAGGTCTCAATGTCAAAGACCAGAGATCCGTCCGCTTCCACCGTTTTTTCATATTTTAAGTTTTTGTCCGGAAATTTCTGACGGATATACGCCTCCGGGTCATCCGTCTCGATCTCGTCGAAAAAGACGTCCCGCATCTGATTATTGGCACACTCATTAAAAATCTCCCAGACGGTCTCGTACTCTTTTTTCATCCTGTCACTCTCCGTTTCGTAAGACTTCTCCGCACTGGCTCCACTCGCCAAGCAGCCGCTCCACAGACCATGCGGCGTTCGCGGGACTCGTCGACGGAAGGCGAACCGCTTCCCGTCCCAGCTGCTTCTCCTGGTACTTCCGGTAATACTTCCACGCGGTCGCCCCGTTGCAGTAAATCTGCCGAATATCGGCGCATTCCAGAATGTCCTGCAGCGGATTCGGCACAACATCGCGGATGCTCGCATCGCTCGAGCCTGTGATGACGCAGGACGCGATCACATCCCAGACAGCGATATGATTCCGGAGCAGAAACGCCTTCTTCTCTTCCACGGTCTGCGGCACCTCTTCCCCGCACACGGCTGCCGTCACTTTCCAGAAACGGTTCTGCGGATGGCCGTAAAAAAATCCGGTCTCCCTGGATTTTACGGACGGAAAACTGCCGAGAATCAGAATCCGGGAATCGGCGCGGTAAACCGGCGGAATCGGATGCACCACCGGGTGCTCATTTTTGTTCTCGTCAGGTCGGCTCATCTTCATCAAACTCCACTACCGTATAGAATCCTCTCGGTGTCTCTTTTACTTCTTTTACGATTCCCTTCCGGGACTGCAGCCTCTCATACGCCTGATAATTCCTGCTCATGGCCACTGCCGGGGTAATCGTATAATAATAGGAGGTAGGCAGTGCGCTTTCTGTCACGTTGACTTCCTGGCCTTCCTCGAGAAGTCCCTGTCGCTCCATTTTAAATTCCATCTGCCGCATATTTCTCATCCTCCTTTTTGCAGCGGGCAAAAGATACGCCCATGGGGTATTTTATCACACTTTTCCGAAAAAGAACAGGGGTTTTCGACAGAAAAAGGGCGGTACCGCCCTCTTCCTGCTTATTTTTTATTCTTCAGAAAGTGCTACTCTCTCTTTGATGATACATGTGCGAAAAAAAGAAAGAATCCGGCCGCCCAGAGACCGGATTCTTTCTTCTTATATAAATATAAAACGCATTTCTTTTTAGTGATGGAACAGACGGATTCCTGTAAATGCCATCGCCATGTTGTACTTGTTGCAGCACTCGATGACAGCGTCATCACGAACCGATCCGCCCGGCTCTGCGATGTACTGGACGCCGCTCTTGTGTGCGCGCTCGATGTTGTCGCTGAACGGGAAGAAGGCATCGGAACCTAAGGTTACGCCCTTCATCTGGTCGAGCCATGCACGTTTCTCTTCTCTTGTGAAGACTTCCGGTTTTACTTTGAAGATCTTCTCCCATGCGCCGTCTGCGAGAACATCCATGTACTCCTCGCCGATGTAAACGTCGATCGCATTGTCACGGTCTGCGCGGCGGATGCCGTCTACGAACTGCAGATCCAGCACCTTCGGGCACTGACGCAGGAACCAGTTGTCGGCTTTCTGTCCGGCAAGACGGGTGCAGTGCACACGGGACTGCTGGCCTGCGCCGACACCGATGGCCTGACCGTCTTTGACGAAGCATACGGAGTTGGACTGGGTATATTTTAAGGTAATCAGTGCAATCTTCAGATCGCGTTTTGCTGCTTCCGGAATCTCTTTGTTCTCGGTTACCACGTTGGAGAGCAGCTCATCGTCGATCGGCAGCTCCTGGCGGCCCTGCTCAAAGGTAATGCCGAAGACCTGTTTGTGCTCGAGCGGAGCCGGACGGTAATTCTCGTCGATTTTGATGACGCAGTAGTTACCTTTTTTCTTTGCTTTCAAGATTTCCAGTGCTTCATCGGTAAATCCCGGAGCGATGACACCGTCAGAAACCTCACGTTTGATCAGAGATGCGGTGTCTTTGTCGCAGACATCAGAAAGTGCGATAAAGTCGCCGAAAGAAGACATACGGTCTGCGCCTCTGGCTCTTGCATAAGCGCATGCTAACGGAGAAAGCTCTCCCATATCGTCTACCCAGTAAATTTTACGCAGGGTCTCGTCCAGCGGAAGACCTACGGCTGCACCTGCCGGGGAAACGTGCTTGAAGGAAGTTGCTGCCGGAAGACCGGTGGCTGCTTTCAGCTCACGTACCAGCTGCCAGCCATTGAAGGCATCCAGAAAATTGATATAGCCCGGACGGCCGCTTAATACTTCGATCGGAAGATCCCTGTCATCATCCATGTAAATTCTGGAAGGTTTCTGGTTCGGGTTGCATCCGTATTTTAACGCTAATTCTTTCATGATTTTCTCCTTTCGCAAAACACTCGATTTCTTATTTATTTTTATTCACGATTCTTGTCTCATACTTGCCGGTTGCAATGTCGATATAGCGTGTGAAGAGGGACACCTTGTTGTCCTCGTTTAAGCTGCTCCAGAGCAGTTCGGTGAAGGCATCGATGTCATCCGGAATCTCGACCAGTTTTGGCTCACCCTCAAAGCTTGGCAGCGGATTGCCGTCGTGCATGTAGGTGTGGATGAAATGGCCTTCCCCTGCTACACAGTTATCATAGGAGAAGGTGTAGCGGTTGCACTGGGACGGATCGCCGTTATTGCTCTTTAAGATCGACATCTGGTAGCCGTACGTTCCGTTCTCTACGTGCATCACACCGGAAATACGAGGAGTGTAGTTCGGTGCATCCGGCTCAAACTCTCTGCTTCGAAGGGATACCTCAAACGTTTTTCCCTGCTCCAGTCCTTCGTATACGGTATCGGTCTGGTCTCCGTTTGTTACGATCGTATCATTTCCCAGAACGCGTACTGGTGCGTAGATGATCAGGCTCGGATCTTCCAGCTTCGACGGATCAAACGCCTGTGTGCGGATTCCCTCACCCTCCTCAACAAAGACACGGTTGCGGCTGTTCTGGCTTCTGCCCATAATAAAGTATCCGGCAACGGCTTTTGTGCCGTCTTTGGATCTGCCGATCACAATTCCTCTTCCTGGATATGCATTTCCTTTTAATTCCTGTTCCAGTGATACTTTTTTCATCTTCTGATCTCCTTTTCAAGGTGGCTGGAATGGGATTTTCTGTTTTTGGATAAAAAAACAGACCCACTCCCCCAAGCATTCTTCTGCCCAGACGGTCGGCCTCTTCTCACGCTATACTCCCTGTGGTCATTTCCACTTCCGTCAGTCGTATAACTGCCTTTACCTTAACATGGAAAATCCCGCCTGTCAAGGGACACGGCGGGATTTTCTTAAAATAAAATTTTCAGAATGCACGAAGACAGCTCCGGTGGATTCTGCAAATGTGCGGGTGAACGTCAACTTAGAACCCCTCTCTGTGACGCTCTTTTCGCAGTTCATAGCGGCGTTTTCCGCCCTCCCACTCGGCCTCCTGCTCCGGGGATTCCAGAATCAGGCCCGGGACGGGAAGTGCGCGGCCGTTCTCGTCGATGGCCACCATCACCACGTAGGCACGGTTGATCATTTTCCGAATGCCGGTCGCAAGCTCTTCCACGTACGTGTCGACGCGCACCTCCATTGAGGTGCGTCCGACATACGTCACTCTTCCGACCAGTACGACGGTGTCGTTCAGAAAAGCAGGATGCTTGAAGTTCAGATTGTCGATGCACGCGGTGGTGATTTCGTGGCCGCAGTGGCGGCGTCCCACCAGACCGGCAAGCTCATCGATCCACGCGACCAGCTGGCCGCCGAACAGACGGCCATAGCCGTTGATATGGCGGTGCATCAGAAGATACGACTGCTCTGTCTCAGAATCTTTTACGCGTTTCTTTGCCATTTCTTCCATTTTACCAATACGCTCCTTTTCACATCCTGTTTTTTGTATCTTTATACGTTCGCAAGCGCCTGATCAAGGTCTGCAATGATATCGTTCACATCCTCGATGCCGACTGACAGACGGATCAGATCCGGCAGAACACCGGCTTCGATGAGCTGCTGATCGTTCAGCTGGCGATGGGTATGGCTTGCCGGGTGCAGAACGCAGCTTCTTGCATCGGCAACGTGTGTTACAATTGCTACCATTTTCAGGCCGTTCGTGAAGCGCATCGCGCCGTCTCTTCCGCCCTTTGGTCCGAAGCAGAGAACGCCGCAGGTTCCGTTCGGCATGTATTTTTCTGCCAGCGCATGGTATTTGCTGTCTGCAAGGCCTGCGTACTCAACCCATGCTACCTTCGGGTGGTTTTTCAGGAACTCTGCCACTTTCTCGGCATTTCTGCAGTGACGCTCCACGCGCAGGTGCAGGGTCTCCAGACCGACATTCGTCAGGAATGCATTCTGCGGGGACTGGCACGCTCCCATATCACGCATCAGCTGTGCGGTTGCTTTTGTGATATACGCTTTTTTACCGAATTTCTGCGTATAAATCACGCCGTGGTACGATTCGTCCGGTGTGGTAAGGCCCGGGAATTTGTCTGCATGCGCATCCCAGTCGAAGTTTCCGGAATCGACAATCGCTCCGCCGAGCGCCATTGCATGGCCGTCCATGTATTTTGTGGTGGAATGGGTGACAATATCTACACCGAACTCGAACGGACGGCAGTTGATCGGGGTTGCAAAGGTGTTGTCGCAGATCATCGGAACGCCGTGCTCATGTGCAAGTTTAACAAACTTGTCAATGTCAAGTACAACACCTGCCGGGTTGGAAATCGTCTCGGCAAAGACAGCTTTGGTGTTCGGCTGGAATGCTTTTTCCAGCTCCTCTGCCGGCGCATCCTGGTCCACGAGGGTAGTCTCGATGCCGAATCGTTTTAAGGTAACGGCGAGCAGGTTGGAGGTTCCTCCGTAAACCTTTGCCGCGCAGACAACGTGGTCGCCTGCCTCACAGATGTTGGTAACAGCAAGCATCGTTGCCGCCTGGCCGGAAGATGTGAGCATGGCTGCCACGCCGCCCTCCAGATCGCAGATTTTCTGTGCTACGACGTCGTTCGTCGGGTTCTGCAGACGGGAATAGAAATATCCCTCCTCCTCCAGATCGAACAGTTTTCCCATTTCCTCGCTGGTTGCATATTTGAATGTTGTGCTCTGGTAAATCGGAAGTACACGCGGCTCACCGTTTTTCGGCTGCCATCCTCCCTGTACACAGATTGTGTCCTGGCTGTATCCCATAATTTTTCTCCCTTCTGTAAGTGAAACCGGTCCACCGGGCCGATTTCTGCTGTGCTCAGCGCCATAATAATACCCCCACCCGGGATGCCCGGGCGAGGGTATCGCTTTTTCCTATTATAACTCTGTTTGTTCTTTCCTGCAACTATATGCGCACAGATTTAGGAGAGATATTCATCCACATATTTCTGGATATTGGAAGCATTCACAATCTTCTGCGCCTGGCCGTCCTCCACAACGAGAAGAGTCGGTGCCTGCATGATGCCGTACTGTGCGGCAAGATCCGGGTGACGCTCTGCGTCGATCACCTCATACTGCTCCTCGGCGAGCATTTCTTTTGCCATTTTGCAGTTCGGGCAGGTGCTTGTCGTGAACAGGTACATGCCGTCTTCCTCGATTTTATCTGCTGCTGCAGCGGCTTTCGGCTCTTCTTTTCCAGCGGCCTGCTCTGCCAGTTTCTCTGCTGCACCGTACGATTTCATTTTCTGCTCCGGCGATTTGGAGTGGATGATATCATATACAGTTCTGTTCTTGTACTCCTGGCGTTTTCCGTCGTTCCAGTTCTTGACCGGACGGTAATATCCCGTGATACGGCTGTAAACCTCTGCCTCTTTTCCGCAGATCGGACATGTAAAGTGCTCGCCGGCGAGATAGCCGTCGTTCGCACAAACAGAATACGTCGGGGACAGCGTGTAGTACGGCAGTTTGTAGTTCTCTGCAATCTTCCGCACAAGGGAAGCTGCTGCTTTCCAATCCGGCAGTTTTTCGCCAAGGAACGCATGGAAGACAGTTCCCGAGGTGTACAGCGTCTGCAGATCATCCTGAATATCAAGCGCAGAGAAAATATCCTCGGTATAGTCCACCGGCAGATGGGAGCTGTTGGTGTAGTACGGGGTATCTCCCTCATGGCCTGCGGTCTTGATATCCGGCCATTTTGCACGGTCGTGTTTTGCCAGACGGTATGCGGTCGACTCCGCCGGAGTTGCCTCAAGGTTGTACAGATCGCCGTACTCCTCCTGGTAATCAGAAAGACGCTCTCTCATATGGTTCAGAACTTCTTTCGTAAACTGCTGTGTCTTCGGATCCTCCAGACCCTTTCCGAGCCATGCGGCATTTAAGCCGGCCTCGTTCATACCGATCAGACCGATGGTTGAGAAGTGGTTCTCAAACGTTCCAAGGTACCGTTTCGTATATGGATACAGTCCCTCGTCCAGGAGGCGGGTAATGACCTCACGTTTCGTCTTTAACGAACGTGCGGCAATATCCATCATATGATCGAGACGGCGGTAGAACTCTTTCTCATCTTTGGACTGATATGCGATACGCGGCATATTGATAGTGACAACGCCGACCGATCCGGTGCTCTCGCCGGAACCGAAGAATCCGCCGGTTTTCTTTCGAAGCTCACGCAGATCCAGGCGGAGACGGCAGCACATGGAGCGCACGTCGCTTGGTTTCATATCGCTGTTGATGTAGTTGGAGAAGTACGGGGTACCGTATTTTGCAGTCATTTCGAACAGCAGACGGTTATTCTCCGTATCGGACCAGTCAAAATCGGATGTGATGGAGTAGGTCGGGATCGGGTACTGGAAGCCTCTTCCGTTGGCATCTCCCTCGATCATCGTCTCGATGAACGCTTTGTTGACCATATCCATCTCTTTTTTACAGTCTTTGTACTTGAAGTCCATCTCCTTGCCGCCGACGATCGCCGGAAGCTCTGCGAGGTCATCCGGTACGGTCCAGTCGAGTGTGATGTTGGAGAACGGTGCCTGGCTTCCCCAGCGGCTCGGTGTGTTGACGCCGTAGATAAACGCCTCGATGCACTTCTTCACTTCGCCGTAGCTTAAGTTGTCCACTTTGACAAACGGCGCCAGATACGTATCAAACGAAGAAAATGCCTGCGCACCTGCCCACTCGTTCTGCATAATGCCAAGGAAGTTGACCATCTGGTTGCACAGAACCGAAAGATGTCTTGCCGGAGAAGAAGTAATCTTTCCGTTGATGCCGCCAAGTCCTTCTTTGATGAGCTGTTTTAACGACCATCCTGCACAGTAGCCGGTCAGCATCGACAGGTCGTGGATGTGAATATCCGCGTTGCGGTGTGCCTCGGCGATCTCGTCATCATAACTCTCTGATAACCAGTAGTTGGCTGTGATCGCGCCGGAATTGCTTAAGATCAGACCGCCGACAGAATACGTTACGGTCGAATTCTCTTTGACACGCCAGTCCTCTACTTTTACGTAGCTGTCCACGATCTCTTTGTAGTCTACGATCGTCGATTTCATGTTGCGGATTTTTTCCCTCTGCTTGCGGTACAGAATGTAAGCTTTTGCCACTTCTGCGTAGCCGCACTGGATCAGCACGTTCTCCACGCTGTCCTGAATTGCCTCCACTGAAATTTTTCCGTCTTTGATCTTGGACTGAAAGTCCGCTGTTACGCGCAGTGCCAGCATCTGAAGCATGTCATCGCTGAACTGCATATCTTTTGCGCCGAATGCTTTTCCAATCGCATCGGTAATCTTTTTCATCTGGAACTCTGCAATCGTTCCGTCTCTCTTTTCTACCTGAAACATGGAATCCCTCCTGTTAATTCAACCGTTTCTGCAAGGCCTTTTTAAGGTTCCACTCTTTGCAGTGTCTGAACCATATGATAGCAGAGCATGTTTCTCCCGTCAATAGTAAAAAGTACCATATCTAGTGTGAAATTTTCTAACATCACTAGATATGGTACTTTTACTTGTGTTCTGTCCCTTCCATTTTTCGGCGCTGTACGGCGCTTAAAGGGATGTACTGCCGTTTTTAAGCCCGCTTGCCATACCTCTATACCCTCGGATAGATATCCCTCGGTACATAGGCTTTTACGCGGATGCCTTCCGGCAGATATTCTTCTTCGAGCAGAATTCCGTATCCGCGGATCAGTGAAATCGTTCCCGCCTTATCGTACGGATAGAGGCGCTCGATATAGATTTTTCCCTCCATCATCCACGAGGAGAGTAAATTTTTGAGGTCTTCGAGTCCCTGTCCTGTTTTGGCAGAGACCGCAAGGCTCGCGTCTGCCCGGAAATCTTTTACAACCACCGGGTCGAGAAGCTTATCCTGCTTGTTCAGCAGGGTGACGATCTTTTTGTCCTCAACTTTCAGTTCCCGCAGCGTATCGTACACGACCTGCATCTGCAGCTCCATCTGCGGATTTGACGTGTCCACAACGTGGAGAATATAGTCGGCATACCGTGCTTCCTCCAGCGTACTGCGGAATGCATCGATCAGATGATGTGGCAGCTTATTGATAAATCCAACCGTATCGGTCAGCAGGATTTCCTGTCCATCCGGAAGGGTCAGTGACCGCGTCGTCGTATCCAGCGTGGAAAACAGCATTGCATCTGCCAGAATTTCCGATCCTGTCAGTGCATTTAAAAGACTGCTCTTTCCCGCTGACGTATAGCCTACGAGCGCCGCTACCGGGATTTTGGAACGTTTTCTGCCTTCACGAAGGAGCTCTCTGTGCTGGCGTACTTCCTCAAGCTCACGTTTTAACTGCGTAATACGCGTGCGGATCAGGCGCCGGTCGGTTTCCAGCTTTTTCTCTCCCGGTCCTCTCGTACCGATTCCGCCGCCGAGACGGGAAAGCGATGTGCCAAGGCCGGAAAGCCGGGACGCACGGTACTTTAACTGGGCCAGCTCAACCTGGATTTTACCCTCGCTGCTCACGGCGCGCGCCGCAAAGATATCCAGGATCAAAAGCGTACGGTCCATGATCTTGCATTCCAGTGCTTCCTCCAGCCCTTTTAACTGGATCGAGGAGAGCTCATCGTCGCAGATGATGCCCGTCGCATCGCAGGCGCGCACCAGAATTTTCAATTCCTCTAATTTTCCTTTTCCGATGTACGTTCCCGGATGAATGGCCTCCCGCACCTGCACCAGGCGGCCCTCCACCTTCGCACCGGCGGTGCTGGCCAGTTCCGCCAGCTCGTCGAGCGATTCTTCTGCGTTTGCGCCGCCGTTTTCCTGTACGCCGACCAGAATCACGCGCTCCTGTTCTTCTCTTAAATCAAACAATCCAACTTCCTCCGTCTGTTATCGGTTCTGGAGAAACGTATTTTCCCGCTGCGCCGCGGTGTTTTCCGGGTATGCTGCCAGAAAATCCGCCATCAGCGACTTCGCGGTATCAAAATCCGCCCGTTTTTCATAGGATACAATCTGGTTGAACAGCAGATTTTCCCGGTCGGAATCCTCTGCCGTTTTGAGTCCTTCCTCGATATACGAGAGTGCACTGTCCGTGTCGTTTTCCGCAAGTGCGCAGAGCGCCAGCCCGTTGTTTGCTGCCGCCGCAAAGCCATCTGTCGAAAGATACGAAGAAAACAGTGCTTTCGCCTTGTCGTTCTGACCATTGGAAAGGTAAACCTCGCCGAGCATTTCCATCGCCGCGCTGCTGCCGTCCTTCATTGCCTTCGAGAACGCTTTGACCGCCTCGTCCTGCTCCTCCAGATAGTAGTATGCGCAGCCGATGTTATAATAATCCTCGGTCGTTTTCGGCTCAATCTTCACTGCCGCTTCGAGGTAACGGTCTCCGTCCGCCTTCATGCTGCTCTCCTGATACAGCTCGTAAATGTCAAGGCAGAGCTGATAGCTCTCCTTCGTCTCCACTGCCGCATCAAAATCCACCTTCGCCTGCTCGTAATTCTTCTGCAGGAAGTACGCGCGTCCCCTAAGGAACAGCGCATCGGCATCTGCCTTTTCTTCCTGAATATTGGTGCAGATCTCAATGGCTCCATCCAGATCTCCGGCCTGTACGCAGGTTTCCGCCTCGTAATACATGACATCGCGCGAAAACTCCGCGTCTTTGTGCTTCATGCTCGAAAGACTGCTCTTGAAAGCCTCTTTTGCCTTGTCATACTCCTGGCTTTTCAGATAAGCGATGCCGAGCGACCGGTAGCTCTCCGCCAGTCGGTCGCCTGCCTTTACGGCTCCCTCCAGCATCGCAATCGACGTTACGTAGTCCTTCTGTTCGAGCGCCTCGATGCCCTTTTTATAAAGCTTTGAATTTTTATTTTCACAGCCGCCAAGCACCATTGCCGCCGCCAGAAAAAAGATTACCAGTCTTTTTTTCATTCTGTCACAAGTCCTTCTTTATGCATCACAGAAACAACCTGGTCTACGTATTTTGCACACGTTGCGTCGTCCGGTGCTTCCACCATGACACGGATCACCGGCTCGGTGCCGCTCTCTCTTACGAGGATGCGTCCGTCATCGCCCAGGGCCTCTGCTACGTCTTCTACTGCTTTCTGTACTGCCGGGTTGGCCTTTGCAGCTGCTTTGTTTGCCACGCGGACATTCTTTAAGAGCTGCGGGTAAATCACTACCTCGGCTGTCAGGGTGCTGAGCGGGAGTTTCTTATCTATCAGCACTTCCATCACCATCAGAGAGGTCAGGATTCCGTCACCGGTCGTCGCGTGCTTGCTGAAAATGATGTGGCCGGACTGCTCTCCGCCGAGAGAATAGCCGTTTGCCATCATGTTCTCGCACACGTATTTGTCGCCGACTGCCGTCTTCTCATACCGGATACCGGCGCGGTCACACGCTTTGTAAAGACCGAGGTTTGACATGATCGTGGTCACGATCGTATCTCCGTTTAACTGGCCTTTTTCTTTTAAGTATTTACCGCAGACGTACATGATCAGGTCTCCGTCTACCACATTTCCCAGCTCATCGACAGCGATGCAGCGGTCTGCGTCTCCGTCGTAGGCAAATCCGACATCGAGGTGTTTCTCTCTTACGTATTTCTGAAGCTCTTCGATGTGGGTGGAACCACAGCCGCAGTTGATGTTTGTTCCGTCCGGCTCGTTGTGGATCACATATGTCTTGGCGCCGATGGCATCAAACACGCTCTTGGCTACGGAAGAGGCACTTCCGTTGGAGCAGTCGAGTCCAACTCTCATGTTTTTAAAGGATTTTGTCGGAATCGAGATCAGGTGTCCAATGTAGCGGTTCCTTCCGGCTGCAAAATCCACGGTGCGTCCGATGTCTTCTCTCGTTGCGAACGGGATCTTCGGTGTTCCGTCGTCGATGTAGGCTTCGATCTGCGCTTCGATGTCGGCTTCCAGTTTCTGTCCCAGGCCGTTGATGACTTTGATTCCGTTGTCATAGAACGGGTTGTGGCTGGCGGAGATCATAATTCCGCAGTCAAAGTTTTCGGTACGGACAACATAGGAAACGCTCGGGGTGGTCGTTACGTGCAGCAGATAAGCGTCTGCTCCCGATGCGGTCAGTCCTGCTACCAGCGAATATTCGAACATGTAGCTGGAGCGTCTGGTGTCTTTTCCAATGACGATCTGTGCTTTGTGGTCTTTTCCGAAATACCATCCGAGGAATCTTCCCACTTTATATGCATGCTCAACCGTCAGATCAATGTTTGCTTCTCCGCGAAATCCATCTGTTCCAAAATATTTACCCATGGTATGCTCCTTTCCCCTTTCGGGCAGAAAGCGTGTCTGAAATTTTTTGCAATCATTCAAACACGCTTTTTCTGGTTATTCACTCAAATAACAAAATATCGTAATTAGTCGTACAGCTTCTCGCTGTATACGCCGTCCGCAATCAGTTTGCGGAATGCTTCTGTTACGGAAGCTTTGTCTTCCTGATACGTTACGCCGAACCACTCTGCGTCGGTCGGAAGAACTTTTACTTCTGCTTTTCCTGCGTGCAGCAGCTCGTCGATGTAGATCGGAAGGAGGTACTCGCCTTTTACATCTCCCTCTTTCTGTGCAGAAAGGAATTCAACAAAGCCTTTCTCCAGAAGATCAATGAACTCCGGCTGCAGTCCCCACATGTTCATGGAAACAAGGGAGTTTTTGTCGATCGGATCAACCGTTCCGTCTTCTTTTTCAACGCCTGCGCCCTCTGTGGTCTTTACGATGTTTTTCGTCTCGTTGACACCGGTCAGGTTTCCGTTTTCATCAACGACGCAGACACCTCTTGTAACACCGCCGTTGTCACTTAAGGTGTTTCCAAGCACGAATCCTGCCATGGAGATCGGCATAACTTCATCCACATCATGCTCCTGTACGAGGTAGTCGTGCAGTTTTACGAACGGATCTTTTCCGTAATAGTCATCAGCATTGATAACAGCAAACGGCTCTTTTACAAGACCTTTGCATGCAAGAACGGCCTGGCCGGTTCCCCACGGTTTGGTACGGCCTTCCGGTTTTGCAAAGCCTGCCGGCAGATCATCGAGCTCCTGGAATGCATATTCCACCTCTGTGATTTTGCTGATGCGGTTGCCGATGACTTCCTTGAAATCTTTCTCCAGATCCTTGCGGATGATGAAGACTACTTTGTTGAAGCCGGCTTCCAGTGCATCGTGGATGGAATAATCCATGATGATCTCCCCGTTTGGTCCTACTGGCTCAAGCTGCTTGATTCCCTTTCCAAATCTGCTGCCGATTCCGGCTGCCATGATCACAAGTGCTGTTTTCTTCATAGCGTTTTCCCTTTCTCTTTTCCCTTTTTTCTCTTGTTTATTCTATCAGCAATCGATCCTGTAGACCAATCGTGATTCGCAGCGTTTATTATTATGCTTCTTCCTGCATGCTGCTCAGCTTTGCGGCCTGATCGGCTGCAATCAGACTGTCGATGATTTCATCCAGATCGCCGTTCATGATGGCGTCCAGTTTGTATAAGGTCAGTTTGATTCTGTGATCCGTCACACGTCCCTGCGGGAAGTTGTACGTACGGATCTTCTCGGAGCGGTCTCCCGTTCCGACCTGGCTCTTTCGAAGCTCGGCCATCTCGTCGTGCTGTTTCTGCTGCTCTAAGTCGTACAGACGGGCACGCAGAATCTTCAGTGCCTTGTCCTTATTCTTTAACTGTGATTTCTCATCCTGGCAGGAAATGACGATGCCGCTCGGGAAGTGGGTCAGACGGACTGCTGAGTCGGTCGTATTGACACACTGGCCGCCGTTTCCGGAAGCACGGAATACATCGAATTTGTAATCTTTCGGGTCGATCTGTACTTCGACGTCGTCCACCTCCGGCATGATCGCTACGGTCATGGTTGAGGTATGAATTCTTCCGCCGGACTCGGTTTCCGGCACACGCTGTACGCGGTGCGTGCCGCTCTCGTACTTCATCCGGGAGTACGCGCCTGCTCCGTTGATCAGAAGTGTTGCGTCTTTAAAGCCGCCGATTCCGTTTTCATCGGCGCTGGTCAGCTCTGTTTTCCAGCCGCGGCTCTCTGCGTATTTGATGTACATACGGCAGATTTCTGCGGTAAAGAGTGCCGCCTCGTCTCCGCCGGCACCTGCGCGGAACTCTACGATAACGTTCTTGTCATCGTTCGGGTCTTTCGGCAGAAGCAGGACTTTGAGCTCCTGCTCCAGCTCCTCTACGCGTTTTTTCGCATCGGAGAGCTCTTCTTTCAGCATTTCGCGCATCTCTTCGTCGGATTCCTCCTCAAGAAGCATCAGGCTCTCTTCGATGGTCTGTTTCTGTGTTTTATAGTCCTTATATGCGTCTGCGATCGGCTGGAGTTCTGCCTGCTCCTTCATCAGCTTCTGGAACTTCGCCGCATCGGCAGCGACGTCCGGCTCGCTTAACTGATTCAGTACCTCCTCGAGACGCATGAGGATATCATCAAGTTTATCAAACATAAAATGACTGCTCCTTTTTGCTGTTTTCGTCTGTTTATGATATCATTATGGTGTCAAAATTAAAATTCATTTCTGTCAGGGTTTTTTGTGCCAGATACCGGTCACCACGCGGTCCAGGCCTGCCAGATCTTTCAGAACCTGTACATCGGCAAAGCCGTGGGTTTCCATCAGCTCCCGCACTTCATCTCCCTGATCGTATCCAATTTCAAAACAGAGCTTTCCGCCCTCTTTTAAATAGCTTCCTGCCTGCTCTGTAATCTTCCGGTAAAAGACAAGACCGTCCGCACTGCCGTCGAGTGCCATCCGCGGCTCATGGTCGCGCACCTCCGGCATCAGCGTTTCAATCACATCCGTGCGGATATACGGCGGATTGCTTGCGATCACATCGAAGGTTCCCTCGATGTTTTCAAATAAGTTGCTCTTTACGAACGATGCCCGTCCGCCCGCCTGTGCGCCGTTCTTTTCCGCAACCTGTAAGGCTTTCTCGGAGAGATCCGCGCCGATTCCCGTGCAGTCCTCTCTCGTCACAAGAAGCGATATGAGAATGCATCCCGAACCGGTGCAGAGATCGAGAATCCGTGCATCTTTTGGAAGGCCGCGGAGCGCTTCCTCCACAAGAATCTCGGTGTCCTGCCGCGGAATCAGTACATGCTCATTCACAAAAAAAGGGATTCCGTAGAACCACGCCTCTCCGGTCAGCTGCTGCAGCGGAATGTGTTCGCCGCGCTTTCTGACCAGCGCTTCGTACTGCTCCTGCTGTTCTTTTGGCATTTCATCTTCACTGTGTACAAAGTAGGTGCTGTGGCTGATCCCGCAGACATGCTCCAGTAAAAGCCATGCGTCCTGCCGGGCTTCCTCCACCCCCTGCTTTTGTAAGTACAGAATAGCGGATTCCAGTGCAGATTTCAAGTTTTTTCTATCGTGCACACTCATCGGTCACGGCTCCTCATGTTCTTTCTTTTCGGTTTTGGCCGGGTACGTATAACCAAAGTTTTCGTTCAGGTACGCTCTCCAGTCAAACACAGCCTCCACAGCGGCGATCGCAACCTCTGCCATCTCGGCATCCGGCTCGCGCGTCGTCAGGTGCTGCAGCATCAGGCCCGGTTTACTGATCAGGTTGACCAGTTTATTGTCACTTTTTCCCGCCAGGCGGATAATTTCATACGAAACGCCCGCGATCACCGGAATGAGAAGCAGGCGGATCACAATTTTCAGCACCGGGGAATCGACCCGGATGAACATGAAAAAGATGATGCTGATGACGATGACGTACATAAGAAAGCTCGTTCCGCAGCGCTTGTGCTCCCGGGAACTCTTTAAGACGTTTTCCACGTTCAGTTCCAGACCGTGCTCGACGCAGTTGATGCATTTATGCTCGGCGCCGTGGTACATGAACACGCGCTGAATGTCTTCCATACGGGAAATGGCTGCCAGATAGCCGAGGAACAGTGCCACACGCACAAAGGCCTCTGCCACCGCGGTCAGTGTCGTTCCGGCTCCCGCTTTGTGCAGCAGTTCGGACAGGAAGTACGGCACCATCAGAAAGAGAACGACGGCGATGACAACGGAAAATGTGACGGTTCCGTACATCATCAGCTTGTCTGTCTTTTCTTTTTTCGCTTTCTGCTGCTCCTCTTCCTCTTTCGTCGCCGGCTTTTTCTTTTCCTCCTCCTCGTCCTCATAGAACGAAGCGGAGTACATAAGGGAACTCATGCCGACGATCATCGAATCGGCAAAGCTGAAGACACCGCGCAGAATCGGAACTTTTAAAAGCCCCTTGTGCTTTGTCAGCGGCTTGTGCTGCTCTACTTTAACCTCAATCTCCCCGTCCGGCCGGCGTACTGCGACGGAATAGCGGTCCTTGTTCATCATCATGACGCCTTCCATCACGGCCTGGCCGCCAATATTGGATGATTTCATAATTTACGTTTACCTCCTCAAAGGGGATTTTCTGCATCCGTAACGCAAGAACGGGCTGAGATCTTCCAACCTCAGCCCGTTTTTCATCTTGCTTGATTCAATTCTTATTTCATGCCGTATTTCTTGTTGAACTTCTCGATACGTCCACGAGCTGCAGCAGCTTTCTGCTGGCCAGTGTAGAACGGATGGCATTTAGAACAGATCTCAACGTGGATCTCTTTCTTGGTAGAACCTGTTACGAAAGTATTTCCGCAGTTGCAGGTAACAGTTGCCTGATGGTATTCTGGATGGATTCCTTCTCTCATTTTATTCACCTCTTCTTAATATTGTTATCTTCTCAGATTTACTCTGATGATTTCGTATTTCAGGCTGACAAAATCTCATCAACCTTGCACAGCTTTCTCATTGTATCACACAATTTTGAAAATTGCAAGCCTTATACTATTTTTTGTTTCTTTAAAATTTGAATCAGTTCGCCGTTGTTTCCGGTGCGGGCAAACATGTTCAGAATATTTTCCACGGCTTCCTCGGATTTCATGCCGTTTAATGCTTTCCGCATATTGTAAACGGCCTCCTGCTCATCCGGTGTCAGAAGCAGATCTTCTCTTCTTGTTCCCGATTTGGCTATGTCGATGGCCGGGAAGACGCGGCGTTCCTGCAGTTTCCGGTCGAGCACGAGTTCCATGTTTCCGGTGCCTTTGAATTCCTCGTAAACGACATCGTCCATCTTGCTTCCGGTGTCCACAAGCGCCGTTGCAAGAATCGTCAGGCTTCCGCCCTCGCGCATGTTTCTGGCCGCGCCGAAGAACCGTTTCGGCATGTAGAGTGCTGCCGGATCGAGACCGCCGGAAAGGGTACGGCCGCTCGGCGGAACGGTCAGGTTGTAAGCTCTGGCGAGACGTGTGATGCTGTCGATGAAGATCGTAACGTCTTTTTTACTCTCCACAAGACGTTTCGCGCGCTCAATGACCATCTCGGACACGCGTTTGTGGTGCTCCGGCTGCTCATCGAAGGTGGAATAGATGACTTCCACATTCGATCCCTGAATCGCTTCTTTAATGTCGGTGACCTCCTCCGGACGCTCGTCGATCAGAAGGATGATCAGATACATCTCCGGGTTGTTCCGCAGGATGGATTTTGCCGCATCCTTCAAAAGCGTCGTTTTTCCGGCTTTCGGCGGGGAGACGATCATGCCTCGCTGGCCTTTTCCGATCGGACTTACAAGATCCACGATCCGCATCGCCATGCTTCCGCCCGGGCGCTCAAGGCGCAGCCGCTCATCCGGGAAGACCGGTGTCATATCTTCGAAATTGCCGCGGCGCATGATCTGGTCGAGCGGCAGATTGTTGACGCTCTTTAAGTATAAAAGGGCGCTGAATTTTTCGGTTGCGGACTTTACTCTCGTGTTTCCGCGGATGATATCTCCCGTTTTCAGTCCGAAACGGCGGATTTGAGACGGAGAAACGTAGACATCGCTGTCGCCCGGCATATAGTTGTCGGAACGGATAAATCCAAATCCGTCCGGCATGACCTCGAGGATGCCGCAGGCCTCCTGGCCGCTGTCGAGCGTGCTGGTTTCCTGACGCGGTTCCTGTCTCGTCTCTGGTCTTGCTTCCTGACGCAGCGGCTCCTGTCTCATTTCCTGCCCTGCTTCCTGACGCGGCTCCTGTCTTTGCTCTTCCTCACGGTTATTCTGATTATAATTCCGTGGTTCCTGAAATCTACGCTCATTGAAACGCGGCGCTCTTGGACGGTACTCCTGGCGCTCTCCGTTTTCACTGCGCTCTTCCCGGCGGACATACCGCGGTCTCTGGTACGGGCGCGCGGTGCCGTTTTCCGAGGTTTCCCGATTCTGGCACTCCATACCGTCCTCCCGCTTTTCCTGCGGTTCCTGATTCTGATCCTGTACAGTTTCCGTCTTTTTTTCCTCTTTTAGAACCGCCGGCTCTTCCATGTTTTTCTGGTTTTCTTTCTGATCTTCTTCCAGCATCCGCTCAATCAGCGCTTCTTTCCGCAGGGTGGAAATCCCCTTCATGTTTCTGGATTTTGCCAGCGCTTTCAGCATGCTCAAAGGCAATGACTCATACTTTTCTCTTGTCATACCATTTTTCCTCTATCTATTCTCTATTTGATTTTCGGTTCTGTTTGGAGTTTTTAAGATATTTGATGCGCGAATATTTTTGCTGCAATTATTTAGAATCTGATTTTTGTCATTTTACTGCTGTGGATTTTTCGTTACTGTTCACTCAGCAGTGAAACACTTGCTGTTTCGCTGCGTAAGAAAGTGATTCAGGTGTGAGC
>ENA-ORNZ01000083-ORNZ01000083.1-human-gut-metagenome-genome-assembly--contig:-NODE-83-length-143633-cov-8.223231_pt1 | contig 143633 bp, 139 predicted proteins | sample MGYA00242124_ERZ509040 | MGnify/ENA primary metagenome ERZ509040 (study PRJEB26280, sample SAMEA2338733) | human gut metagenome | biome: human gut; feature: human-associated habitat; material: faeces... | reverse complement strand
TAGTATGGGCTTATAGCCCTTGATCAAACCACCCGTTAGACGGGTGGTTATGATTAAGGAGGTGAGGAAAATGTAGGCAACTCTAAGTAAGTCTTTTAGAAACAATCAAATTACATATTGAAAGTGAGAAAACGATGTTTAAAAGAACTTACAAAGGCAATATTCCACTTCTAGCAGGACTGGAATTCACATCTTATTTTGGAATCACCAGTTTTTGGATTTTATTTTTCATTCAGAATGGTCTTTCCTTACTTCAAATCGGTTTACTAGAAAGTATCTTTCATGGGACAAGTCTCTTGTGTGAGATTCCATCAGGTATGTTGGCCGATCGGTTTAGCTACAAGACCAATCTCTATTTGGCTCGCTTGGCCAGTATTGGATCCTCTGTCTTGATCTTACTTGGTCAGGGAAATTTTTGGATCTATGCGATTGCCATGATGGTCAATGCTTGGTCTTACAATTTTGACTCGGGGAGCAGTACGGCTTTCTTATATGATTCAGCAGTTGAAGCAGGTCAAAAGGACCGCTATCTTCAGATTTCTAGCTTTTTGTCTGGTGTGGCAGAAGTCACCCGAACTCTAGGTACAGTTGTTGCTGGTTTCTTTGTTCACGGAGCCTTGGCCTGGACCTATCATATTGCGATTGGCCTTTCATTAGTTTCCATTCTCTTGATTTTTCTGATGAAGGAGCCAGAAACTAAGAGTGATGAAAGAGATCGCTTAACCTTAAAACGGATATTGGTGGTGGTGAAACAAGAATGGCAGGAGAAACCGGTCTTATTTTACTGGATGCTCACCTATCAACTGCTAGGAACCATCATGTGTATGTTTTATTTTTACTACCAACAGAAAATCAGTGACCTAGCCAGTTGGCAAGTATCGCTCATCATGCTTGTTGGTAGTCTCTTAAATCTTCTAGCTGTTTATCTAGCTAGTCAAATCGGGAAAAAATGGAATAGCAATCAAGTCTTTCCAATTCTGGTTGCGCTGACAGGGTTGGCCTTGCTGTTGGTATGGTTGAGAACTCCATTCGCCTATCTAAGTGTTTATCTCTTGACCAATGCACTTTATGCGGTTTATCAACCCATTTACTACAATGATTTACAAGGCTATTTACCATCCAGTGTACGGGCAACCATGCTGAGCATCAATTCGATGATGTTTAGTCTATCCATGATTGTCATCTTCCCACTGACGGGTTGGTTCATCGATAGTTATGGATTTGTAGTAGTCTTTATCATCCTGGGCCTTGTAACGCTATTCTCTTTCCCTCTCTTACTGATTGGATTGTGGAAAATGGGCAAGATAATAAATAAAGGGACAAAGATGGATTAATATTCCAGACTTTTATTAGTCTACATAAGTTTAAATTGGATAATAGCATCTTGCTTAACAAAATCCGAACGAACTCTCTCTGCTGTGCAGGGAGAGTTTTTTTATCTGATAAATTGTGGTAAAGTAGGCACATCCTTTACAATAAGAATCGAGTCGTGTGAAATCTTTAGGCCAAATGCTCTTTGCACTTAATAAAAAAGATAAACCAGACTACTATAGCTATGTTAAAAAGTATCTGAAATAGTAGGAGAAGGATTAGCCTAGCGCTGATTCTTTTCTTTTTGGAATTATATGTTTCAATTTTCAGAATATTTTGTTATAATAGCAACATATTAGTCAAAGGAGAACTATCATGGCAAAAACTATTCATACTGATAAAGCACCAGCAGCAATCGGACCTTATGTTCAAGGTAAAATCGTAGGCAACCTTTTGTTTGCTTCTGGTCAAGTACCATTGTCACCAGAAACAGGTGAAATCATTGGTGAAACAATTCAAGAACAGACAGAACAAGTTCTTAAAAATGTTGGTGCTATTTTGGCAGAAGCAGGTACAGACTTTGATCACGTTGTTAAAACAACTTGCTTCCTAAGTGACATTAACGATTTCGTTCCATTTAACGAAGTGTATGCAACTGCCTTTACATCTGATTTCCCTGCACGTTCTGCGGTAGAAGTGGCACGTTTGCCTAAAGATGTTAAAATTGAAATCGAAGTTATCGCTGAGATTGATTAATGAAGAGAGCCTTGGCTCTTTTCTTTTTTTCTCAACTATGTTAGACTATTAAAGATAAATCATTTTCGATGTTTGGGAGACACCATCGCTAAAAAAAACCATTACTGGCGTTTTTTTGGCTCCCCCAAGGGGCCTTTTTATGTGTCTCAGACATCACGAATAAAGAGGAATATTATGAAACGTCAATCAGCTTTGGTCGTCTTTAGTGGCGGTCAAGATTCTACTACTTGCCTATTTTGGGCTCTAAAACATTATGAAACAGTTGAATTAGTTACTTTTGCATATGGCCAACGTCATAGCCTGGAAATTGAAGTAGCTAAAGAGATTGCGCAAGAACAAGGGCTTAAACACCATGTTTTGGACATGTCTTTGCTTGGTCAAATCACTGAAAATGCCTTAACATCTGATATTGAGATTGAGGCAGAAGAAGGTGAAGTTCCTAATACCTTTGTGGACGGGCGTAATCATCTTTTCCTTTCTTTTGCAGCTGTTCTAGCTAAGCAACGTGGTATTACTGATATTGTTACGGGTGTTTGTGAGACAGACTTTTCTGGTTATCCAGACTGTCGTGATGTTTTTGTCAAATCGCTTAATGTCACACTTAATCTAGCCATGGCCTATGATTTCGTTATCCAAACCCCTCTCATGTGGTTAGATAAGGCTGAGACTTGGGCTTTGGCTGACCAACTTGGAGCTTTTGACTATGTTCGTGAAAAAACGCTAACTTGCTATAACGGTATTATTGGAACTGGTTGTGGAGAATGCCCAGCCTGTCACTTGCGTCAAAAAGGCCTTGAAAAATATCTAGCAGAAAGAGGAGAAGCTTAATGTTCTTTGCACCGAAAGAAATCAAAAAAGAAACAGGTGAGTCTTTGGTTTACAATCCTCACCGTACAATGGTTTCTAAAGAGTTTACTTTTGATGCTGCTCACCATCTCTTTAATTATGAAGGCAAATGCAAATCACTTCATGGTCATACCTATCATCTTCAGATTGCAGTTAGTGGTTACTTGGATGAACGTGGCATGACCTATGATTTTGGTGACCTTAAGCGCATTTATAAGGACCATTTGGAACCTCAGTTAGATCACCGTTATCTCAATGAGACTTTGCCTTATATGAACACAACTGCGGAAAATATGGTTTTCTGGATTTTCCAGATGACGAGTCAACATCTGCCTGAGGAGAGAGGACTTCGTTTGGAATATGTGCGTCTTTATGAAACACCAACAGCCTTTGCAGAGTTTAGACGGGAGTGGTTGGATGACTAGAGAACGTGTACTCAAACTACCAGTGCTTGAAATTTTTGGACCGACCTTTCAAGGAGAAGGTCGAGCAATCGGCCAAAAGACCATGTTTGTAAGGACAGCAGGATGTGATTACCATTGTGATTGGTGTGATTCTGCCTTCACTTGGGATGGTTCAGAGAAACCAACTCGTATGACAGCTGATGAAGTTATTGAGGCTTTGGATGCGCTAGGAACTTATGACTATGTTACTCTGTCTGGAGGGAACCCAGCTCTTTTAGCGGCAAATATGGCTGAACTCGTTTCAAAACTCAAGGCTAGAGGAGTAACTTTGGCCGTTGAGACACAGGGTTCTCGCTGGCAGGAGTGGTTAAAGGATATTGATCAAGTAACCTTAAGTCCTAAACCACCATCATCCAAGATGGAAGTCAATATGGAAACCCTTGACTTTATTGTTTCACAACTTGATCCTGATAAAGTTACCTTTAAGGTTCCTGTTTTCGACGATGATGATTTAGCCTTTGCTAAAATGATTCAAGAACGTTATCAGCCAGATGTCATGTTTCTTTCGGCTGGTAATCCTGAACCGAAAGCAGAAGGTAATATTGTCCAACATCAATTAGATCGCCTCAAAGAGCTTTGGGAGACAGTAGCCGCTGACGACTCGTGGGGCAATGTGCGTGTTCTCCCTCAGCTTCATACTCTGCTCTATGATAATGAGCGCGGAGTCTAATCTTCACATTCTATAAACTTAGAATTGATAGTTTTTTTACTTTTTTAATGATTAACATTAGAAATTTAGATTAAAAATTGACCATATAAAGGTCTAGAAAAATTAACAATAAAGGAAGAAAAATGTCACAACAAGAAGAAATGAAAAACCTCACTCTCCTTGGTAATAAGGAGACACCTTATATTTTTGAATACTCTCCACAAGTCTTAGAGTCTTTTGATAATCGTCATACTGATAATGATTACTTTATCAAATTCAACTGTCCAGAATTTACGTCACTTTGTCCTATTACTGGGCAACCTGATTTTGCCAGTATTTATATTTCTTATATTCCAGACCTGCTCTGCGTTGAGTCTAAATCTCTAAAGCTTTACCTCTTTAGTTATCGTAATCACGGAGACTTCCATGAAAACTGTATTAATACCATTGGTAAAGATTTGGTGGAGCTTTTGAACCCCCGTTACTTGGAAGTTTGGGGTAAATTTACACCTCGTGGTGGTATTTCGATTGACCCTTATTATAATTACGGTCGTCCTGAAACGAAGTATGAGAAGATGGCAGAGCAACGTCTCTTTAATCACGATCTTTACCCAGAAAATATTGATAATCGTTAATGTTACGCTAAAAGTCCTTATACAAATAGAGGGCTTTTTTTGTTTAAACACTTGCCTTTAAGCCCTAAAAGAGGTCCGCCTAACCGTTTTTCACAAAGAAAGTTAGGTCTTTGTTAGTCTTCTATTGGTTTAGTCTGAGAAACTTCCATTATTAAAATAATTTGACAATAGAAGTTTTATTTCTTACAATTAAAGTGTAAATGGAAATGTAAGCGATTGCTTATAAAAGGTATATTTTTTTAAAAGGGGAAAAGACAATGAGAAAGAGTTTACGATTATTTTCATGTGCTGTCCTAGGGGCAGCTATTTTAGCACCAACGGTAGTTGGCAACAATCATGCACAGGCCGATAGTTATTATGGCCGAGGTTACTATAATAACTATTCTTATAATCCATGGTATAACAACTATTATCCAAACTATGGTTATAACTACGGATATAATGGCTATTACCCAGGCTATAATTACAATTATGGCTATAACTACGGTTACAATAATTACTATCCAAATTATAACTATGGCTATAACTATAACTATAATTATGGCTATAACAACTATAATCCTGGTTACAACAACTACAATGAATCAGGTACTTATCGCTATAGCAATGGCTATTTGTACTACATCTTGAGTGATGGTAGCTACTATGTTAACTATAACGGTCGTTGGGTTCGTGGTGGTGACTATAATAACAACAATAGTGGTTCTAACAATACACCAACGACAGGTTATGAGGTTTTGAGAAATGACCCTCACTACCGTTATGAAAATGGTACTCACTATTATTTGAAAGATAATGGCGATTATTACTATTATTCAAATGGTAAGTGGGTACTTGTTAAGGCTTCAAGCACAGATTCTGAAGCTCCAACAACTTCAACTGTAGATTCAACGTCATCAGCAACTTCAGAAGCACCATCAACCGTAGATTCAACGTCATCTGCAACTTCAGAAGCGCCATCAACCGTAGATTCAACGTCATCAGCAACTTCAGAAGCACCATCAACCGTAGATTCAACATCGTCTGCAAGTTCAGAAGTAGCTTCAACTGTAGATTCAACATCGTCTGCAAGTTCAGAAGTAGCTTCAACTGTAGATTCAACGTCATCAGCAAGCTCAGAAGTAGCTTCAACTGTAGATTCAACTTCATCAGCAAGTTCAGAAGTAGCCTCAACTGTAGATTCAACTTCGTCTGCAAGTTCAGAAGCAGTATCAACTGTTGACTCAACTTCATCAGCAAGTTCAGAAGTAGCGTCAACTGTAGATTCAACCTCTGCCACAACTTCAGATGCTGCTTCAACAGGTAATTCAACTTCAGTAATCACCTCAGACTCAGTTGCTACTTCTGAGACAGGTTCAACATCAGAAACAAGTTCTGAAGCTCCTGAACTTGAAAAACCACCGTATGCGCCTGAAACAAACATTGACTATGATAAGTTGCCAAAACCAACATTGCCACCAACAGATTATCGCATGTATTCAGATCCACGATTTGTAGATGACAACGGTACCTATTACTACCGTGTGGCATTGACAGATGAAGATAATGCGCGTGGTATCGATGGTTACTACAAATGGGTTGATGGTAAGTGGAAACTCTACAATGGTACTGCCAATGATGACCCTGAGCTTGATCCAGATTTCCATAAACCAGCAGGAAACGACGAATACATGTACGATGACAATGCATCAAGTGTTAAGTTGTATTCTGAAAATGTAGTTGGTACTGGTAAAGCTGGTGAAGCTCTTCCATTCCAAAATGTGGATGAATTCAAAGATTATGTTATTAAGAATTTTGCTCCAAAATTCTTAGATAATGCTGGCTGGGATTGTAATGTAACTTGGGAAATTGAAGATGTTGACAACTTCAACGCTTCTAAGGGCAGTGCTTGGGCACGTGACTATGTTATTACAGCTAATCTCAAGAGTGGTGTTGACGACAAAAAATATAGTGATGTTGAATTTGGTTATGTTAAATTTGTTTATCATGTAGAACCAACTGAAAACTCTGATTATGTTGAAGTTGACTCAGCTAAGGCTGCCTTTAATGAAATCAATGCTCAACGTACAGCTGCTGGTTTGCCAGCACTTACATGGTCTGATGATCTTTACAATAGCACAACCCTTCCACATGCCAAAGATATTTCACACACTTACAACAGTGATGGTATTGTTTACCGTCGTGAATCTGATGGTTCAGTTGTAGCCAATAAATGGTTGAGTAGTGGTATTCGTGAACTTCTCATGAGTCCAGATGCTACTCAAGCAGCAGTAGCTTGTGTTGTCGCTGGTGACGGTACTTACTACTGGACTTTAAATTACCAATAAGAAGAGTTTAAATTAATTGTCCCAATAATGGAGGAGTCTGAGGTTAGTCTTGGACTCTTTTCCTTTATCTATTGAACGTTTAAGCTTTCAATATGGTATAATAGAGCCTAGAAAGAAGGCGAAAATATGCAGGTTAAGAGAGTTCAGGATTATATCTCTAAAGAGTGGTTCGATGAAACCGATGGCTCCTATTTCGAACGTCTAAATAGTCGTTTGCAAATACTTTTGAAAAAAGATTACCCTGATTTAAGAGGACATGATTTTATTAGTAATATCAGTCTTTTGGATTATAGGTTAGTTTTTCTTGATGAAGTTATTGCTAATGCTAATGAGAAAAACGAACATGTTCGGGAAACCGTTCACGATGTGACCAAGAGTTTATTGTACGAGGATCAAGACATCCAAGAACAATTGGATAGTAGGATCACTTTTGGTCAAAAAGTAGCGGATGAAGTGGCCCGATTTGGTGGATCTTGGACTTTTATCTTGTCATTCGTTGCTTTTATGGCTATTTGGATGGGGCTTAATGTTGTTCAACCTTTTGGGATTGCCTTTGATAAGTATCCATTTATTCTGTTGAATCTGGCCTTGTCCACTTTAGCGGCCGTTCAGGCACCATTGATCATGATGAGTCAGAATCGAGCATCGGATTATGACCGTTTACAAGCGCGTAACGACTATCACGTCAATACCCAGTCTAAGGAAGAAATTCGACTTCTGCATGAAAAAATTGACCACTTGGTTCAACAAGACCAATCAGATCTTCTGACAATTCAAAAATTGCAGACAGAAATGATTATGGGGGTTAGCCAACAAGTTGAGAAGATGTCAGACGATATTCGTGCCTTGAAAGAAGAAAGACTAGAAAGGGAGTCTCATGGGAACGAAAAAAATTAATTTAGTTGTTGTAACAGGGATGAGTGGTGCAGGTAAGACTGTGGCCATTCAATCCTTTGAGGATATTGGATACTTCACCATTGATAATATGCCACCTTCTTTGGTACCTAAGGTTATCGAATTGGTAAAACATAGTGAAGAGACAGATAAGATTGCTCTTGTCATTGATATGCGCAGTCGCTTGTTCTTCGATGAGATCAACGATATTCTGGATAAATTGGAAAGCAATGAGGAACTTAATTTCAAGATTCTATTCTTGGATGCCACGGATGGTGAATTGGTTTCTCGTTATAAAGAGACACGTCGTAGTCACCCACTGGCGGCAGATGGCCGTGTTTTGGATGGCATCAAGCTAGAGCGTGAGCTTTTGTCACCGCTTAAGAGTTTGAGTCAGAACGTGGTTGATACGACAGAATTAACTCCACGCCAGCTGCGTAAGGCTATTTCTGAACAGTTCTCATCTGAACAAGACCAATCTTCTTTCCGTATTGAAGTTGTGAGTTTTGGTTTTAAATATGGATTGCCATTGGATGCAGATTTGGTTTTTGATGTTCGTTTCTTGCCAAATCCTTATTATGATCCTGCACTTCGTAACCTCACAGGTTTGGATAAAGAGGTTTTTGATTATGTCATGAACCATAAGGAATCAGAAGAGTTTTACAATCATTTGACACAGCTTATTAAACCAATCTTGCCTGGCTACAAAAAAGAAGGTAAGTCTGTTCTCACTATTGCTGTTGGGTGTACAGGTGGTCAGCACCGTAGTGTAGCTTTTGCACATCGTCTGGCCCAAGATTTAAAAAATGATTGGACAGTCAATGAAACACATCGTGATAAGGATCGACGTAAGGAGACAGTGAATCGTTCATGAGAAATCCAAGAATTACAGTAATAGGTGGGGGAACTGGTATCCCAGTCATTCTTCGTAGTTTGCGTCATAAGGATGTTGATATCACTGCTGTGGTAACTGTAGCTGATGATGGAGGTTCTTCAGGAGATTTGCGTGATATCATGCAACTGACACCTCCAGGGGATTTGCGTAATGTTTTGGTAGCTATGAGTGATATGCCTAAACTTTATGAAAGAGTTTTCCAATATCGTTTTGATAAAACCGATGGTGCTTTGGCTGGTCATCCACTCGGAAACCTAATCATCGCTGGGATTTCAGAGATGCAGGGCTCTACCTATAATGCCATGCAGCTTCTGACGAAGTTTTTCCACGTTACAGGAAAAATTTATCCTGCTAGTGAGACAGCCTTGACGCTTCATGCCGTTTTTCAAGATGGCCATGAAGTAGCAGGTGAGAGTAGTATTGCCCAGTACGATGGCATGATTGAACGCGTTTATGTGACCAATACCTATAATGATGAAGAGCCTAAGGCCAGTCGTAAGGTTGTTGATGCTATTATGAATAGTGATATGATTGTTTTAGGTCCTGGATCTCTTTATACATCGATTTTGCCCAACCTAGTTATACCAGAGATTCGTCAGGCTCTTATCGAGACCAAGGCTGATGTCACTTACATTTGTAATATTATGACTCAGTACGGAGAAACTGAACAATTCTCAGATGCCGACCATGTGGCTGTTCTTAATCGTCATCTTGGCTCTGATGTGATTGACAATGTCTTAGTTAACATCAAGAAAGTGCCTAAGGAATACATGGCTAGTAATAAATTTGATGAATACCTTGTTCAGGTTGAGCATGATTTTGAGGGCTTACGTCGTGAAGCTAAAACAGTTGTGTCTTCTAATTTTTTGCGACTTGAAAATGGTGGTGCCTTCCACCATGGTGACTTGGTAGTGGATGAGCTCATGCACCTAGTGAGGAACAAGTCATGAGTTTCACGATTAAGGTTAAGGAAGAGATAATTGCTGCTTCAAGCAAAGACAAGGCTGAATTGTCAGCATTGATTAAGATGTCTGGTTCGGTTGGATTGACTAATCAAGGCTTGACTCTTTCCATCTCAACAGAAAATGCAAAGATTGCACGACATATCTACCAATTAATGGAAAGTCGTTATCAGAGTAATCCTGAATTGAGACATCACAACAAGACCAATCTCAAGAAAAATCGTGTTTACACGGTTTTTGTAGCTGACCATGTCAATGATATTTTGTCCGATTTACAATTGGCGGATTCTTTCTTTGGCTTTGAAACAGGTATTGAAACATCAGTAATGGAAGATGACGAAGCTGGAAGATCGTATTTACGAGGCGCTTTTTTGGCTACCGGAACGGTACGTGATCCTGAAAAGGGACGTTATCAATTAGAAATTTTTTCCGTTTACCAAGACCACGCAGAGGATTTAGCTTCTCTCATGAAAAAATTTATGCTCGATGCCAAGGTTTTGAGTCATAAAAACGGTTTTGTGACCTATCTTCAAAAAGCTGAGGACATTATGGATTTTCTCCTTGTTATCGGCGCAATGAACTCTAAGGATACCTTCGAAGAGGTCAAAATTATGCGAGAAACCAGAAATGATCTGAATCGTGCCAATAATGCGGAAACAGCCAATATTGCTAGAACGATTAGTGCTAGCATGAAAACAATTAATAATATTATCAAGATTATGGATACGGTTGGCTTGGAGATTTTACCGGTGGAGCTGCGCCAAATTGCCCAACTCCGTATTGCCAACCCAGATTACTCTATCCAGCAGATTGCAGATAGTATAGAACCTCCTCTGACCAAGAGTGGTGTTAACCATCGTCTCAGAAAAATCAATAAGATTGCGGACGATTTGTAAGTAGAAAGGAAGCTTTTATGGCTTGTACAACGATTTTAGTAGGTAAGAAAGCCTCATATGACGGCTCTACCATGATTGCACGTACTGAGGATTCTCAATCAGGCGTTTTTACGCCCAAAGAATTTCTCGTCGTGACCCCTGAAGACCAACCGCGTCATTACCAGTCTGTGCTTAGCAATTTTTCAATTGATTTGCCAGATAATCCTCTACGTTATACCTCTGTCCCAGATGCGCTTGGGAAAGACGGTATTTGGGGTGAAGCTGGTATTAACTCAGCTAATGTTGCTATGAGTGCAACAGAAACAATCACGACCAATGCGCGTGTTCTCGGCGCTGATCCTCTTGTTAAAGATGGTTTTGGAGAAGAGGACATGTTGACTTTGGTTTTGCCATATATCAAGACGGCGCGTGAAGGTGTCCTTCGTTTGGGACAACTCCTTGAAACTTACGGAACTTATGAGTCAAATGGTATTGCTTTTTCAGACACTGAAGAAATTTGGTGGTTGGAAACAATTGGTGGTCACCATTGGATTGCAAGACGTGTTCCAGACGATGCCTATGTAACTAACCCAAACCAACTTGGTATCGATCACTATGAGTTTGAAAATCCAGACGACTATCTTGCCTCACCAGACATTCGAAACTTCATTAATAAACATCACCTAGATTTGACTTATTCTAATGAACACTTTAATCCACGTTATGCTTTTGGTAGCCAACGAGATAAGGATCGTCATTATAATACACCACGTGCCTGGGCTATGCAGAAATTTTTGAACCCAGAAAAAGACTATGATCCAAAATCATTCTTTATTCCATGGTGCCAAAAACCATACCGTAAAATTACAGTTGAAGATGTTAAATACGTTTTGAGTCTTCATTACCAAGATACACCTTATGACCCTTATGGACCTCAAGGAGATGCGGTAAGTCAACGCCAATTCCGTCCAATTGGTATTAACCGTACTAGTCAAACAGCTCTCTTGCAAATGCGTCCTAACAAACCATCAGAAACAACTGGTATTCAGTGGTTAGCCTATGGATCAATGCCATTTGGTACAATGGTGCCATTCTGGACTCAGGTCGGAACAACACCTGCTTATTTCCGTCAAACAACTGATAAAGTAGATACAGGCAATTTCTACTGGAGTAATCGCTTGATTGCTGCTATCTGTGATCCTCATTTCCAACAGCATGAGGCTGATTTGGATGCCTATGTAGAAACAACGATGGCTCTTGGCCATGCCATGATTAATCATGTTGATACCGCTTTGGCTAATGATGAAAGTATTGATTTTGAAGCAGAAAATCAAAAGATTAGTGAACAGATTCAGTCAGAAACAGATAAACTATTGGCAAAAGTCTTAGATGATGCAAGTAATTTGATGACCAATCGTTTTTCTATGAGTGATTAAAGTCATCAAAAAAACCTTTCCATAAAATGGGAAAGGTTTTTTCGTAGTCTAATCTTATTTGTTTTCTTCATCCAGTTTCGAGAGGAGCTGATAAAGTGTAATGAAGAAGAAAAGATTTAGTGAAATGAGAAGGCCTGATGCCCATGGCAAATCGCTTTCTAAATTTCGAAGAGGTGAATTCCAAGCAAAGTGTGCCGCAAAAGCACCGCAAGCATAAAGTATACCAATAAGACTGTATTTGGAATTAATGAGTTTTTGACGTGAACGCCATATAAGGACTAGCCCCATAGCAAGGAAGGACGTGTAAAGCCAGTGAGACGATACAGCACCAATAGTTCGACCAAGAATCCCTGAAACCGTATAAGAAAAACCATCAGGCAAATCTGAAAGGATATAGGAGAAGTCTTCACTAATCTGGAAGCCAAGACCTTCCGTAATAGCGACTAGCAAGAGTCCCTTGTAACTATTTGTTGGCACCATATAGATAGCAAAGAGAAAAGCAGCTAGTTTGAGGGGTTCTTCAACTAGGGGGGCCATAAGGGCATCCTCAAAGCGGTAGAAGAAACTCTTTGAAGAAAGATGAGCAGTCACCCAGTCGTGAGAAATGGTATTGGCATAACCAGCTATCCATCCTGTGATAAAGACTCCACCAATTAGAGCAAATACGAGAACAAGTGGTTTCACCTGCCATCTCTTGCCTAAGTATCGAACCAGAAATATTCCTGGTAGGATATAACATAAGGCAATCAGTGTTGATAGTCCAATAATACCGTATGCTGAACCAGACAAGGCACCTGAGGTGTATGATTGCGTATCATAAGTCAGGCCAATGGATGAAAGCAATAAAAAAAGATATAGGGTTAATTTACGAAACATGTATAACCTACTTTCCAAATGATATTTCCAGTATATCAAATAATTCTTTTTCATCGAAATATTTCAATTTTTTTATTTAAAGGCTTGCAAAATAAATGAAGTGTGATATACTTAACCAGTAAACTATTAACTGGTTAAGTATTTTGAAAGGAATATCATGAAAAAGAAACGCATTTTTGGCCTAGCAGGAATAGCAGCAGTTGTTTTAGCTGCTGGTGCAGGTATTTATTATACGACTAGTCACCACGGTTCAAAAGGAAATAGTGACTTGAAGGTTGTGACCAGCTTTTACCCTGTTTATGAATTTACAAAGCAGGTTGTTGGCGATGAGGGAGAGGTGTCTTATCTTATTCCCGCTGGTAGTGAAGCCCACGATTTTCAACCATCTACTAAGAATGTCGCTGACATTGAAAAAGCAGACACTTTCGTCTACCTAAATGAAAATATGGAAACCTGGGTTCCAAAAGTTGAAAAGTCTATCAACACTAAAAATACAAAAATCATTAAGGCAAGTCAAGGCATGGTTCTCTTACCTGGAATAGAGGAAGAAGATCATGATCACGGTGGAGAAGAGCATCACCACGAATATGATCCTCATGTTTGGCTCTCACCTAAACGTTCTCAAAAATTAGTTGAAACTATTAGGGACGGTTTGATTGCTCAACATCCAGATAAAAAAGCAGTCTTTACAACCAATGCTGAGAAATACCTTAAAAAATTAAAGACTTTGGATAAGGAGTATACTGAAGCCTTAAGTCAAGCGAAACAGAAAAGTTTTGTTACCCAGCACTCAGCTTTTGCCTACCTTGCTTTAGATTACGGTTTGACACAAGTACCAATTTCAGGTGTTTCAGCTGAATCTGATCCATCTGCAAAACGTATCGCTAGCCTTTCTAAGTATGTCAAAGAATATGATATTAACTATATCTACTTTGAGGAAAATGCTTCAAGTAGCGTTGCCAAAACCTTAGCTAACGAGGTAGGAGTTAAGACAGCAGTTTTAAATCCAATTGAATCACTAACTAAGGAACAGTTGAAAAAAGGTGAAGATTATGTCAGTGTTATGACTGAGAACCTAAAGAATCTTCGTTTAACAACAGATGTTGAAGGGAAAGCTATCCAACCTGAAACAGGAAGTGATGATAAGAAAACAGTCCAAAATGGTTACTTTGATGACAAAGATGTTAAAGATAGAGAACTTTCTGATTGGTCTGGTGAGTGGCAATCGGTCTATCCTTACCTCCAAGATGGTACTTTAGATCAAGTATTTGAATACAAATCTCTATTGAATAAGGATAAAACTGCACAAGAGTACAAAGAGTACTACACTAAGGGCTATCAAACAGATGTTTCTAAAATTGCTATTGATGGTAAAAAGATGACCATGACTTTCACAAAAAATGATGGAAGTAGCGTGACACACACTTATCGTTATGATGGTTATAAGATTTTGACTTATGCTTCTGGTAAAAAAGGTGTCCGTTATCTCTTCACAGCAACTGACAGTCAAGCTGCTGACAATCCTTACCAATATGTCCAATTTTCAGATCATCAAATAGATCCAACAACTTCAGCACATTTCCATATTTTCTTCGGAAATAGTAGCCAAGATGAGATTCTAAAAGAGATGGACAATTGGCCAACTTACTATCCTGAAAAACTTAGTGGCTTGGAAATTGCACAAGAAATGGTTAGTCATTAATACTAGAATTGCACTCATTCGTGAGTGTTTTTCTTTTTTAAAAAAATCTTTCATTTCTTAAACTCTTAGAAAATCGCTAGTGTCATTATTTTTAAATAGAAATTTAAAGCATGGTATTTTTTCTAAAAAAATCCTGTAAAAAATTAAATAATTACTACATTTTTTCATTCTTTAGTGGTACAATAATAGTACGATTTTCAGATGACCAGGAGAGACCCATGAACCAGTATTTAGTAGCGATACATTATATTCAACTGCTTCAAGCAGAACTCGATATTCTAAATCATGATGCACGCTTGCTTTTTGATTTAAAGATTGAACCGAATCTTGCTAAACGAGAGCTTGCTGACTTGAAAGTGTCCCTATCTAAATTATCTGACAAAAACCTTTATATCGAAGGTACAATCTGGTATCAACCAAGTTTGTTTGCAATCATTGATCAAAATTTAGGGGTTATTGATGACTGGCTCAAGGAATTAGATGACTTCTTTGAATTTACCTATAGTACAACAGTTTTTACTGTTTTGAAAGAAAATGAAAATCGAAGTTACGACTTATTACTTGGTCTCTATAGCCGTCTTGAATACGTTATTTCAGAAATAAAAAATTGCCGTTAGTCCTTAACGGTTTTTAGTTTGTAATGGATTTACAATTTAGATTATAAACATCAAATAATTTGACAAAATCTCCAAATATATGTAGAATAAATTTGATAACGCTCTAATAAAAAGATTCTTAAATTAAAGGAAAATAATGAAGAAGTGAGTAATCAGGGGTTGAAATCAGGGGATTTTTTGAAATATTATTTGGTGAGCCTTAGTTCACTTAGTGTTTTGTGCCTTATTTTTTATGGACTCTATTCTCTAAACGGGCTTATGCCTTTGTCTTTAGATGGTTCTTCACATATTGATGTGAAACATTATTCTGGACAGGCACCTACATCAGTAAAAAAAGACGGTGTTTATAGGGTTCAGGATATTAGCGGTGAAACTAAAAGTTATCAAGTTGATTTGAAAGTAACAAACGATGGGGACAAGGTTATTCAAACCTATGTCTTTGAGTATAAAAAATGATTCTATAATAAAAACTCACAAACTTAGCAAGATTGTGAGTTTTTTAGATGTCTTTTACCAAAGTCCTAATACCTTTTGCATGAGAAGAGAAGCAAGACTGATTAATAACCAACAGACTCCTCCCGCTAGAAGTGCTGAGCCTCCTTTAGTGATTAGTTTTTTGAGATTTGTTTGGAAACCAATAGCTGTCATTGCCATAATAATCATAAATTTCGAAAGGTCTTTTAAAGGTGAAAAGACGGCAGGTGTTACACCGAGTGACATTGAAACAGTTGTAATCAGTGAGGCCAAAAGGAACCAAAGGATAAAGTTAGGCACTGCTTTGGTTAGCGAGAATGCTTCCTTTGTATTGTTCTTTCGCGACTGCCATACAGAAAGCCCAAGAGTTATAGGGATGATAGCAAGTGTTCGAGTCAACTTAACAATTGTCGCCTGCTCCAGAATGGATGTTCCATGTAAGCTATCCCAGGAACTAGCTGTAGCAGTTACAGAAGAAGTATCGTTGACAGCTGTTCCAGCAAATATGGCAAAGCCTTGATTACTAAGTCCCAACCAGGATCCCAAGTGAGGGAAGAGTAAAGCCGCTAAGATGTTAAAAAAGAAAATTACAGAGATTGCTGTTGCAATAGATTCATCTTTAGCCTTAATTACAGGAGCGGTTGCAGCGATAGCAGATCCCCCACAAATAGAGGAACCAACACCTACTAAAGTAGCAATTTCACTATCTAGCTTGAACACGCGATGGACGACATAAGCAGTAAGCAGTGCCGTAGTAATAGTCACTAGAATAATGGGAAGTGATGTTACGCCAACCTTAAAGACTTGGGAAAGATTTAGTCCAAATCCAAGAAGAACAACAGCGTATTGTAATACTTTTTTAGAAGTGAATTGCATTCCTGTTTTAAGTTTCTGAGAATCTCTTAGAATAATTCCTAGCAGAAGACCTATAAATAAACCAAGGACAGGCCCACCAATAATAGGGAATAAGTTTCCAAGGAACCATGCTAGGAGAGATATAAGTATTGCAATACTTAATCCGGGTAAGAATTCTTTTATTTTCATTCATCTATCTCCTTAAAATTTGACTATATTATAGCTTATTATAAATATGATGTAAAGGTGATGTTTGCTTTATTTATCAAGGAAAATAGGTCTGAAAGTTGCGACTTGTCAGTTTTTCTGATAGAATAGTATTAAAATATTATAATCAAAAATCTTATGAAGGAAGGGTTGTATGTATCGTCATTTAAAGAAGTATATGATTTTTACCGTGGGAGCTTTTATGTGTTCACTTTTTTTGGTTCTAGCTTTTACAACAGATAGAAAAAATGATAACAGTGTTAATGCCAAAGCTGAAGCTGCTTACAATCAAACTACGACGGCTTTTATTGATAATATCGGAGAGACTGCTAGACAGATTGGTCAAGATTACAATATCTATGCTTCTGTTCTAATTGCTCAAGCCATTCTGGAATCAAATTCAGGTCAGTCAGGTCTGAGTCAAGCTCCTTATTACAACTTCTTCGGGATTAAAGGCACTTATAATGGGAATTCTGTGACCATGCGTACATGGGAAGACGATGGTACAGGGAAGACTTATGAGATTGATGAACCTTTCCGTTCTTATGGAAGTCTAAGCGATTCTTTAGCCGATTATGCTGCTTTGATGACGTCATCAACTTATGCTGGCACATGGAAATCAAATACAAGTAGTTATGCAGATGCCACTCAAGCATTGACAGGAACTTATGCAACTGACAGTCTTTACGCTTCTAAATTAAATAGCATTATTGCATACTATGGTTTGACTGCCTACGATCAAGCTCCAGTTACTCAAGCAACTGGTTCAACAAGTGGCCTTGTTTGGAACAGCTATAGGGGCTCATACACAGATGCAGAGACCTTATCTATAGATGAGGCTTGGGCAAGCTATAAAAATTATAAATAACAATGAGAGTCGAGAGGCTCTTTTTTTGTGCACTAAATTAGACAGTTTAGGTGATAAAAAGTCCCCAACATTCTGTGCTGGGGACTAACATCTATTAGTTGTCAAAAGTGACTTCTTTAACGAGGTTATCTAGGAATTTTTCCCCCATTTTAGAGAGGGTTGCCTTCTCATGCTTCAAGTAAACAATATCAATCTCATCATCAATATCAAGCGGGATAGAGACAATGTTATCTCCATTCAAATTACTATTTAAAATACCTGTAGCAATGGTGTAACCATCCAAACCGATTAATAGGTTGAAGAGTGTCGCTCGGTCTGAAACCACGATAGACTTTTTATGGGGAATCTGAGAGAGAATCTCTTCAGAATAGTAGAAGGAATTATGAATCCCCTGATCATAGCTAAGGTATGGAAATTCTTCTAAATCCTCCAAAGAGACAACTTCATGCTTAGCCAATGGGTTTGACTTGCTGACAAAGATATGGGGTCTAGCTTTGAAGAGACTGGTATATGTGAGACGGTTGTCGTCAAACATCTTAGTCAAGACATCTCGGTTATAGCTGTTAAGGAAGAGAACACCAATTTCTGAACGGAAGTTCTTAACGTCTTCAATAATTTCGTAAGTACGTGTTTCACGTAAGAAGAGCTCGTAACGTGTCATATCCGCTCTCTTAAGAAGTGAGACGAAAGCATTGACAACAAAAGCGTAGTGTTGAGAGGAAACACTAAACAATTCACGTGTTTCTGTGTGACTCTTGTAGCGTTCTTCCAAGAGATTTGTTTGTTCCACTACCTGACGGGCATAAGAGAGAAATTCAACTCCATCCTTAGTTAAGGTGATTCCCTTAGGGTTACGGATAAAGATATCGATTCCCATTTCTCTTTCCAAGTCACGAACAGCATTTGAAAGACTTGGTTGCGTAATGAAAAGTTGTTTTGCAGCTTCATTCATTGAGCCGGTTTCGACGATTTTGATAATATAATGTAATTGTTGAATTCGCATAGCCTTATTATAGCATATTTTAAGGATTATTCCTTAGGATAAGGAGCGACTAAAAGGTCTTTTTAGGACTATACCAATTTTTATGCTTGACAATGCCAAATATATCGAATATACTGTCCTCGTTAAGCTTTTTAAAGAGCTTATTGACTATACCAATTTTAAATGAAGGAGACATGACCTCTTTGATCAGAGGTTATTATTAAAAATATGTGTGGAATTGTTGGTGTTGTAGGTAACACAAATGCAACTGATATCTTGATTCAAGGACTTGAAAAGCTAGAATACCGTGGTTATGATTCAGCTGGTATCTTTGTAGCTGGCGATGCATCTAGTCAATTGGTTAAGGCTGTTGGCCGTATTGCGGAACTTGCTGCTAAAACTGAAGGAGTAGAAGGCACAGCCGGTATTGGACATACTCGTTGGGCAACTCACGGTAAACCAACAGAGGACAATGCTCACCCACACCGCTCAGAAACAGAACGCTTCGTTTTGGTTCACAATGGTGTTATTGAAAACTATCTTGAAATTAAGGAAGAATACCTTTCTGGTCATCATTTCAAAGGTCAAACCGATACTGAAATTGCAGTTCACTTGATTGGAAAATTTGTTGAAGAAGATGGTTTGTCAACTCTTGAAGCATTCAAGAAAGCTCTTCACATTATCCGTGGATCATATGCCTTTGCCCTCATGGATTCTGAAGATGCCTCAACAATTTACGTGGCAAAAAACAAATCACCACTTTTGATTGGTCTTGGTGATGGCTATAACATGGTCTGCTCAGATGCCATGGCTATGATTCGCGAAACTAATCAATACATGGAAATTCACGATCAAGAGTTAGTTATCGTGAAAGCTGATAGTGTTGAAGTTCAAGATTATGATGGCAATGTAAAAGAACGTGATAGCTATACAGCTGAACTTGACCTATCTGATATTGGTAAAGGCACATACCCTTACTACATGCTCAAAGAAATCGATGAGCAACCAACAGTGATGCGTAAGCTTATCCAAGCCTACACAGATGATAAGGGGCAAGTGACTGTAGATGCTGATATTATCAAGGCTGTTCAAGAGGCTGATCGTATCTATATTCTTGCGGCAGGAACATCATATCATGCTGGTTTTGCTTCTAAGAAGATGCTCGAAGAGTTGACAGATACACCAGTTGAGCTTGGTATTTCTTCTGAGTGGGGTTATGGTATGCCACTCCTTAGCAAGAAACCTCTCTTTGTTTTTATTAGCCAATCAGGTGAAACAGCAGATAGCCGTCAGGTTCTTGTTAAAGCTAACGAGTTGGGTATTCCAAGTTTGACAGTGACAAACGTTCCGGGATCTACTCTTTCTCGTGAAGCTGACCATACAATGCTTCTTCATGCTGGCCCAGAAATTGCCGTAGCTTCTACTAAAGCTTACACTGCTCAAATTGCAGCTCTTGCCTTCTTGGCTAAAGCAGTCGGTGAAGCGAATGGTAATGAAAAAGCTAAAGCATTTGACTTGGTACATGAATTGTCACTTGTAGCACAATCTATCGAATCAACACTCTCTGAAAAAGAAGTTATTGATGAGAAAGTAGCAGCTCTTCTTGCAGAAACACGTAATGCTTTCTATATTGGTCGTGGTCAAGATTACTACGTTGCTATGGAAGCTAGTCTTAAATTGAAAGAAATCTCATATATTCAATGTGAAGGTTTTGCAGCAGGTGAGTTGAAACACGGAACGATTGCTTTGATCGAAGATGGTACACCTGTTATTGCCCTCTTGTCTGACGCTGTTCTTGCTAGCCACACTCGTGGTAATATCCAAGAGGTAGCAGCACGTGGTGCTAAAGTGTTGACTATTGCTGAGGAAAATATTGCTAAAGAAGGCGATGACATCGTTCTTAATAACGTTCACCCTTACTTGTCACCAATTTCAATGGTTGTACCGACACAATTGATTGCTTATTTTGCAACACTCCATCGTGGACTCGACGTCGATAAACCACGTAACTTGGCTAAATCAGTTACTGTTGAATAAAAATACCAACATCTCTTACAGTGTAAGGGATGTTGTTTGTTTTTATCGTTTTCACCCTTGCTTAATTGAGAAATCTAAAGTAGAATAGTATCTATATCACAATCTTAGGAGAGAATTATGTCATTACCAAATTGTCCAAAATGTAACTCAGAGTATGTTTATGAAGATGGAATCTTGCTTGTATGTCCTGAATGTGCCTATGAGTGGGATCCAAACGAAGTTGCAGAAGAAGAAGGACTTGTGGTTCTTGATAGCAATGGCACACGTCTTGCTGACGGTGACACTGTTACAGTTATCAAAGATTTGAAAGTTAAAGGTGCGCCAAAAGATATTAAACAAGGTACACGTGTTAAAAATATTCGTTTGGTTGAAGGTGACCACAACATTGATTGTAAGATTGATGGTTTTGGTGCTATGAAACTTAAATCTGAATTTGTTAAGAAAATCTAAAATAAGCTTTAGGGACACTAGACTTAAGTATAGTTTGTTTCTTAGGACCGATTATTTAAGTCTCTCAGGAGTGTGACTATGAACTCATTTAAAAAGTGGGTCTAGTCGCACTCCTTTTTACTATTTTCAAAATCTTATATCATTTTTTTAAAAAATTTGGTATAATATTCAGTAATACTAAATAATTATAGGAGTTTATATGTCATACGTTTTGGAAGTATTACCAGCCCTTTTGAACGGTGCGGTAGTCACACTTCAAGTATTCTTCATTGTTATCGTACTGTCGATTCCATTAGGGATTGTACTTGCTTTCTTAATGCAGATTAAATTCAAACCTTTAAATTGGTTACTAACCCTTTATGTTTGGATTATGCGTGGAACGCCCCTCCTTTTACAATTGATCTTCGTTTATTATGTTCTTCCAAGTGTTGGGATTGTCTTTGACCGTCTGCCAGCTGCTATTCTTGCTTTTACGCTTAATTATGCAGCTTATTTCGCAGAGATTTTCCGTGGAGGAATCTTGGCTATTCCGAAAGGACAATACGAAGCAGCGAAAATGCTTAAACTTAGTCCTTTCCAAACTATCCGCTACATTATCCTTCCTCAGGTGGTCAAGATTGTCTTGCCAAGTATTTTTAACGAGATTATTAACTTGGTTAAGGATTCATCATTGGTTTATGTGCTTGGGGTTGGAGACCTTCTTTTGGAAAGTCGTACCGCTGCGAACCGTGATGCGACCCTAGCACCGATGTTTGTGGCTGGGGCTATCTATCTTATCCTTGTGGGTGTGGTGACTGTGGCTTCGAAACACATCGAAAAGAAATTCAACTATTATAAATAGGAGACCTTATGTTAGAATTAAAAAATATTTCCAAGCAATTTGGTCAACACAAAATTTTTGATAACTATAACCTAACTGTCGAAGAAGGGAAAATCTTAGCTATTGTCGGACCATCTGGTGGTGGTAAAACGACTCTCTTACGTATGTTAGCAGGACTTGAAACCATTGATTCAGGGCAAATTATTTATGAAAATGAAGAGATTCCTTTGGATCAGATGGAAAGTCGTAACTTGCTAGGTTTTGTCTTCCAAGATTTCCAACTGTTTCCGCACCTGACAGTCTTAGACAACCTAACACTTTCGCCAATTAAGACGATGGGAATGTCTAAGGAAGATGCCCAGAAAAAAGCTCAAGCCCTACTTGACCGTTTAGGTCTGGGAGCTCACGGAAATGCTTATCCTTACTCTCTTTCTGGGGGACAAAAACAACGTGTTGCATTTGCGCGTGCTATGATGATTGATCCGAAAATTGTCGGTTATGATGAACCAACATCAGCTCTTGACCCTGAGTTGCGTCAAGAAGTTGAGAAATTGATTTTGCAGAATCGTGAGACTGGGATTACGCAAATCGTTATCACTCACGATATGCAGTTTGCACAGCACATCGCCGACGAGATTGTCACTATCAATCCAAAATAGTGAGGATTTTCCATGAAAAAAATAGTAAAAACGATTTTTCTAGGCTGTCTTGTCATTTTGCCTTTGTTTGCGCTATCAGCTTGTAGCTTGCGCTCACATTTTGCAACTCAGAAAGATCAGTGGCAAACCTATACCAAAGAAAAGAAAATCAAAATTGGTTTTGATGCAACCTTTGTTCCTATGGGATATGAGGAAAAGGATGGTAGCTATGTTGGTTTTGATATTGATCTTGCAACTGCAGTCTTTAAATTGTATGGTATCGATGTTGAATGGCAGGCTATTGACTGGGATATGAAAGAAACAGAACTGAAGAATGGGACAATTGACCTCATTTGGAATGGTTACTCGGTCACGGATGAGCGTAAGCAGTCTGCGGACTTCACGGAACCTTATATGGTCAATGAACAAGTACTGGTAACCAAAAAGTCTTCGGGAATTGATTCTGTTGCTGGAATGTCAGGTAAGACCTTAGGTGCCCAAGCAGGGTCTTCCGGTTATGATGCTTTCAATGCTTCTCCGAAGATTTTGAAGGATATCGTTGCCAACCAAAAAGCAGTCCAATATTCGACCTTTACTCAAGCCTTGATTGACCTTGATAGTGGACGTATTGACGGTCTATTGATTGACCGTGTGTATGCTAATTACTACTTAGAAAAATCAGGGGTTCTGGATCAGTATAATGTTATGCCTGCTGGTTATGAAGGTGAAAGCTTTGCTGTAGGTGCTCGTAAAGCAGATAAGACACTGATCAAAAAAATCAATCAAGGATTTAGAACCCTTTATAAAAAAGGAGAATTCCCAAAGATTTCTAACAAGTGGTTTGGCGAAGATGTTGCCACAGACCAAGTTAAAGGGAAAAAATAGAAGGATAACAACATTCTAGAAGGGATGTTGTTATTTTTTGTGAAAAACACTTGAAATATAAGAAGTTATAATTTATACTAGTGTTAGTTTATAAACTAACGAAAGGGCAAGCATGGGATATTTTGATTATTCAAGAGAACCGCAAAGTGATATTGCTTTTGTAGATATGAAATCTTTCTATGCAAGTGTGGAGTGTGTTGAACGTGGACTGCACCCTCTTAAGACCTCTCTATGTGTGATGAGTAGGGCTGAAAATGCGAATGGTTTGATACTAGCCTCTTCCCCTATATTTAAGCAAGTTTTTGGCAAGTCAAATGTTAGTCGTTCTTATGACTTACCTTTTGACATTCATTCTCGTAAGTTTCATTATTATAATGCCAAAAAGCAGGGACTTCCAACGGATAGAGATTTTGTAGATTACATCGAATCTTGGGCCAAGGTTACCTTTATCGTTCCTCCTAGAATGGATCTCTATATAAAAAAGAATATCCAGATTCAACACATTTTCCAGAATTATGCCAGTGTTGAAGATATTCTTCCCTATTCCATTGATGAGGGTTTCATTGATCTCACGTCGTCACTGAATTACTTTATTCCCGATAGGACTGTTACTAGAAAAGATAAGTTAGATATGATTTCAGGGCGTATTCAAAGAGATATTTGGAGGGAGACAGGTATTTACTCGACAGTTGGAATGTCTAACAGCAATCCCTTATTGGCTAAGTTAGCTCTTGATAATGAGGCTAAACATACGGCTACTATGAGAGCCAACTGGTCCTATGAAGATGTCGAGACTAAGGTTTGGAATATTCCCCATATGACTGATTTCTGGGGGATTGGTAAGCGGATGGAGAAGCGTCTAAACAAGTTGGGAATTTGCTCCATTAGAGAACTTGCTAATAGCAATCCTGATATTCTTAAAAAGGAGTTAGGTATTGTAGGTTTAGACCTCTTTTTTCATGCTAACGGTATTGATGAGAGTAATGTTCATAAACCTTATAAACCAAAGTCACATGGCTTAGGAAATTCTCAAATCTTACCACGAGACTATGAGCGTCAAGCTGATATTGAATTGATTCTAAGAGAGATGGCGGAACAGGTAGCCATTAGGTTAAGACGAGCTCATAAGAAAGCTTGTCAAGTTTCCATTAGCATTGGATTTTCAAAGTTAGAGGGCAAGCGTTCGCTACAAGCACAGATGAAGATTGAACCTGCTAATAACACAAGGATATTAATAGGACATATCATTGCACTCTTTAGGAAGAAATATCAAGGAGGGGCTGTTCGAAGTGTGAGTGTCTCTTATGCAAATTTTGTAGATGAAGGGTTTCAAATTCTTTCTTTATTTGATAATCCAGATGACATTGATAAAGAAGAAAGGCTTCAGTCAGCTATAGATAGTATTCGTCAGGAATTTGGCTTTACGACCATTCAAAAAGCGACTTCTTTACAGGGGGCATCTAGGAGTCTTGCTCGAAGTAAGCTTATTGGTGGACACTCGGCTGGGGGATTAGATGGCTTAAAATGATAGACCGTAGTTACCTTCCCTTTCAATCAGCTAGGGAACATAAAGATAGGGGAATGATGAAGTGGATGGGCTTTTTCTTGTCGGAACACACAAGTTCCCTACATGAAGATAAGACTAAAGAAAATCTTACGAGTCATTTGGATGATTTAGAGAAGTTTACTTTATTAAACCAGCTTTATTCAGGTCAATTATTGGGAAACTTCCAGATAAAGGATCAAGGTAGGCGCTGTAGATGTAGTGGCTATGTGGTTGACTTGGATTTTGATCAAGTTACTATAAAATCTTGCAAGCGACATAAATGTATTCTAACAAAGGATATATTAGGAATTAGTTTGGAGGTTGAAAACATAGATGAGGAAGAGAAAAATTTATGATGATAAACTTCAAATTGACTATTTTTCTGCTAGCTATTTAAAATTTGAAGAAGACTTTTATCGCTATTCTGCTATGGATATTCCCTTAACCTTTTTGACGGATGATATTATGAGGGAGATGGCCATCAGTCAAAAGAATTATTTTTTATTAAATAAAGAGAATGCCAGAGATGGACGCAATCATTATTTCCATTTTGAAGTCAGCCTACCGGATTCCAAGACACTTGTGAGACAGTATAGATATCTTGGGAATGATTGAAATATAGCTATATCAGCAGAAAAAATAGTACTTATCGAATTTGTATAGAGACTTTTCAAGAAAGTTTTCGCAAGCTAAGAAAAACTTTATGTAAGCGTTGATATTACCTCTGTAAGTGCTATAATGAAGGTGTTAAAAGTTATCATATGGAGGTAATTAAGATGAGAGCAGTTGTTGTTAATCAAGCAAGCACAGGTGTTGAAGTTGTTGAACATGAAAAACCAGCAGTAGTTGGTCATGGTCAAGCTTTGGTTAAAGTCGAATACTGTGGCGTTTGCCATACTGACCTTCACGTAGCTCATGGAGACTTTGGTCAAGTTCCAGGTCGTATCTTAGGACACGAAGGAATTGGTATTGTTGAAGAAGTTGGCGAAGGGGTTGAAACACTTAAAAAAGGTGATCGTGTATCAATCGCTTGGTTCTTCGAAGGATGTGGCCATTGTGAATATTGTACAACTGGTCGTGAAACACTCTGTCGCTCTGTAAAAAATGCTGGTTATAGTGTTGATGGTGGTATGAGTGACTATGCTTTGGTTACCGCTGACTATGCTGTGAAAGTTCCAGAAGGACTTAATCCTGCTCAAGCTTCATCTATTACCTGTGCGGGAGTTACAACATATAAAGCTATTAAAGAAGCTAAAGTTGAACCTGGTCAATGGGTAGCTATTTATGGCGCTGGAGGACTAGGTAACTTGGCTATTCAATATGCTAAGAAAGTTTTCAATGCACGAGTAGTGGCTGTTGATATCAACCAAGATAAACTTGATTTGGCTAAAGAATCTGGTGCTGATTTAGTGGTGAACGGTAAAGAAGTTGAAGATGTAGCAGGCTATATCCAAGAAAAAACTGGCGGTACACACAGTGCTGTTGTAACAGCTGTTTCTAAGGTTGCTTTCAATCAGGCTATCGATAGTGTACGTGCTGGTGGAACAGTCGTTGCGGTTGGTCTCCCATCTGAATATATGGAGCTCTCAATTGTCAAAACAGTTCTAGATGGTATCCGTGTTGTTGGATCTCTTGTAGGTACACGTAAAGACTTAGAAGAAGCCTTCGACTTTGGTGCACAAGGATTGGTAGTACCAGTTGTTGAAACTGTTCCTGTTGATACAGCGGTAGAAGTCTTTGATCAAATGGAAAAAGGTGAAATTCAAGGACGTAAAGTATTGGATTTCACTAAGTAAGCATATCTCACTCAATATTATCGTGATTATTTGAAGAGTGGTATGGTATAAGTCACTTAAATCATTTTTTGAAAGTGGTCTAGTAGAGAAACACCATCGATATATTTGTATCGATGGTGTTTTTGTTAGTTTATAATTTCATTAAAACGTATACTGTCCAGCACAAAAAACAGAGTTTAAGATAGATATGCATCAATGTCTTAACTGGAAAACACCTTATGAAGTATTCTATGGGGAAAGTATGCACTTAATTTGACAATTCAAGGGAAATAAAAAGACAATACTATATAATAAGTCTAGAGGCGAACTATATGAAGTATCTGAAATATAGTTTCAATTTTTTGAAAGTATAAGAAATAAGAAAATCTGTCAAAATGCTTTTAAAGCAACGATATAATACTGAAAATATAGATATTGAAAAAATCAAAGGGAATCTTCCAAATCAAGGGGTTATCTTAAATGACTAACATAACATTTTCACAAGTTCAAAAGAGTTTTCACAAGAAGTTGGTGTTAGACATTCCTGATTTTCAAGCGGATTCAGGTGAAATCTTCTCCATCGTTGGTGGCAATGGTGCCGGTAAATCGACTTTTATCAAGCTCTTGGCAGGGATTTTTTTGCAGGATAAGGGCGAGGTTCGTGTCTATGGCGTTTCTAATCGCTCCAAGAAAATCCACTCGCTGGTCAAGTTTGTCTTGGAGAGCGGGCAGGGGTTGTACAGTTATTTGACAGCTATGGAAAATCTCCAATATTTTCTAGGCTTGAATGGGATTGCCTTGTCTCATATCAAGGCAGAGGTGGATATCTTGTGTGACCAGCTGGCGTTTACCCCTTATAAGGACACGCTGGTTTCAGAACTGTCCCAGGGCAACCGTCAGAAATTGACCTTAATCTTAGCTTTAGTACAGAAACCGAAAGTACTCTGTTTGGATGAGCCGACTAATGGGCTAGATTTGCTGGCAAAAAAACAGCTGATGACTCTTTTGCAGGATTATGCTCGTTATCATCAAGCAAGTATTTTCATCACCAGTCATGACGCTAGTTTTATCGAGAAGGTCAGCACTCGGGTGGTGGTAATTCAGGAGGGGCGGCTTTATCGTGAAGGAACCTTTGAGGAGATTTTTGGTAATGTCCACCAGCATGAAGTCTATCACTTGCTTCTAGCTAAGAGTGCAGAAAGTGTACTGAGGCAAAGCTTTCCTGAGCTGGACTACAAGGTGCTTGATGATGGGATTTCGGTAGAGACCAGAAATCCAGACCTTTATCGGCTATTGCTAGAAGAAACGGAAGTCTTGCAGTTCACCCGAGAATCTGCCTCTTTGGAAGATTTGCTGTATGAGGTGCTCAAATGATGCTATCAGCGATTGGGCGAGAGTTTAGTCGTCAACTCAGCGAATACAAACAGTTCAAAGTCAATCTTCTCTTTGCCAACCTGGGAATTTTCTTTCTAGTTACGGGTTTTCTGACCTATTTTGACAGCCAGCAAGATACTTTTGAGTTGTTTATCTTGCTTTTTACTTGGTATTTTTCTAGCCACAGTATCACCCATCCAACCTATTTTATCGAGGATGAGATTGCAGACCGCACCATTATCAACGTGATTCAGAGTCGGCGGAGCATCTTTGGCATGCTTTTTATCAAAATTATCGTACAGATTTTGTTGGACTTGGTCAAGGCCATTCCTTTGTTTTGCTTGGTTGCCTTGGTTCAGCAGATTGCCTTTCCTACTGACTGGGTCGTTACATTTGTTACTTTTCTTCTGTCCTTTGTGGTTATTGCGTCCCTTTATGGTCTAGGCTTTCTCTTTGCCAGTTTTTCCTTTGTCTTTACAAAAATTTCCAGTATTACTAGCCTCCTTGCTTACGGGATTCTCTTTTTGGCTGGTTTTCAGGAACAATCGAGCCATTTGATTGCTACTTTAACTCGTTTCTTGCCTTTTCATCTCTTGGTGAGTTTTATCCGCCAACCAAGTTGGTTCGTTCTTTTATTATTACTGGGATACGGTTTGATTTACTGGCTCTTGGGTTACTTGTGCTTTCAAACTTGTTTGACCTATGCCAAAAAGAAGGGAAGTTTGTTCCATGTATAATGAAGTGAAGCGATTTTATCTCTTTCGCAAGAGACGCTGGGCGGATACCCTGTTTGACACCCTCTACCACGTCATTTTCATTCTTGGTTTTTATAGCCTTTTGAGGGGAAATTCTGACTTTCAGTTGACCTATTTCTATTATTATTTCATCTTGACCCATGTGGTTTCCTTGGGAAATGAAGAGTTGGAGTACGAGATTCGGTCTGGGCAATCTTTTGGCACCCAGTATGCTTTGCAATCAGTGTATAGAATTTACCTGCAACGAGCAGTGGTTTACTTTGTTTGGTTGTCTTTGATCTTCTGGATTGCTCTGCTTTTGATTCATCAGGGTTTACCAACTCACTTTTCTTTTAAGGTCATCAGTTTCCAAGGACTGCTCGTGGTACTGATTGGTTTCCTGATTTTCCTCGGCTATTATCTTGTCATGATTCGACTGACCATCCGCTTCCAACGGATTTCAGTCTTGGTAGATTTTCTAAACACCGTGCTCTTATTCTACTCCGGACTCGTCTTTCCAGTGGTGAGTTTTGGGAATTTGAAGAAATTATTTGATGGGATTATAAGAAATTAAGGATTCTTTTTCAATGCAGAATCCTTTTTCTATTGAAATCTTCTTTTAATTCCTATCCTCTGAGACGGTGAAGGTGATATACTCCCACTTACAGTGGACAGTGAAAATACTATAATTCACTAGAAGTGAATTGCCACCCAAAAGAAGTCCAAAATCTGTTGAAAAAACTAAGAGTAGTTCAACTCTATCTAAACGAAGAGAAGTCTGTGATTATCTTGCTAGAAGATATAAGATTGGTCAAACAACCATTAAATGATGGATCTGTAAGCATAAGCAAGATGTTTTTTTATTTGATAAATTGTAAAATATAGTGCAACAAAAAACTCATAGCTTTTCATTGGTGTAAACTGTAAGTAATCACATAAACAGAACTCGAGGAAAAACTATGAGCTACTCTCATCTTAAAAGCAAAAATTTTTCTGACCCCGTATCATTGCTTATTGGTTTATTTTTTAAATAAGATATAAAAAATCCCCACCAGAAAGAAATTCTGGTGGGGTATTTGGTGGGGAACCAAATATAATTAATTAGATTTTAGCGTTTTAAAACAATTCAAAATGCTGTTAAATCAATCAAGTCACTTTAAATTAGGTTTATATTTTATTCCCACTCTACAGTTGCAGGTGGTTTACTTGTAATATCGTAGACGATACGGTTAACGTGGTCAACTTCGTTAACGATACGTACAGAAATCTTTTGAAGAACTTCCCATGGAAGCTTCGCAAAGTCAGCTGTCATACCGTCAATTGAAGTGATAGCACGGATAGCGATAGTGTAGTCATAAGTACGGCCATCACCCATAACACCGACAGAGCGAACGCCTGTGTTAACAGTGAAGTATTGCCATACATCACGATCAAGACCAGCTTTGGCAATTTCTTCGCGAAGGATAGCATCAGACTCACGAACAGTTTCAAGTTTCTCTTCAGTGATTTCACCCATAACACGGATGGCAAGTCCTGGTCCTGGGAAAGGTTGACGCCAAACAACTTCGTCAGGCATTCCCATCTCAGTACCAAGGGCACGTACTTCATCTTTAAAGAGGGTATTAAGTGGTTCAATCAATTCAAACTGCATATCTTCTGGAAGACCACCAACATTGTGGTGAGATTTGATTGTTTGGGCTGTCTCAGTACCTGATTCAATAATATCAGTGTAGAGTGTCCCTTGAGCTAGGAAGTCTACACCTTTAAGTTTGCTTGCTTCGTCATCAAAGACGTAAACAAACTCGTTACCGATGATTTTACGTTTTTTCTCAGGATCGTCAACACCAGCCAAGAGATCTAGGAAGCGTTTAGAAGCATCAACACGGATAATGTTAAGGCCAAATTTACCTCCAAGCATCTCCATAACTTGGTCACCTTCACCTTTACGGAGAAGACCGTGGTCAACGAAGATACATGTCAATTGATCTCCGATAGCTTTTTGCAAAAGGACACCAACAACAGATGAGTCAACCCCACCTGAGAGGCCAAGAAGGACTTTACGGTCACCAACTGTTTCACGGATTTGTGCAATTTGCATATCTACGAAGTTAGCCATTGACCAGTCACCTTTGGCACCACAGATACCGAAAGCGAAGTTTTTCAAGATATCGTTACCATATACAGAGTGACGAACTTCTGGGTGGAATTGGATACCGTAGAAGTTTTTCTCAGTATTTTCCATTGCGGCGAATGGGCAATCTACTGAGTCACCAACAAGATGGAAACCTTCTGGAATTTCTGTAACAGCATCACCGTGGCTCATAAGAACGACTTGTTCTTCAGGAGTTCCTGCAAAGAGTTCTGATTGGGCACGAAGGCGAAGTGTTGATTGGCCATACTCACGGTTACCAGCTTCACCAGCAGGAACAACTTTACCACCAAGTTTGTGGGTCAACAGTTGCATTCCGTAACAGATACCAAGAATTGGAATACCAAGTTCAAAAATTTCTTCGTCAATACCAAAGGCATCTTCGGCATAAACAGAGTTAGGACCACCCGAAAGTACGATACCGATAGGATCGATGGCACGGACTTCATCAGCGGTAATTTTATGGCTTTTCAATTCAGAGAAAACGCCAAATTCACGAATACGACGTGCAATCAGCTGATTGTATTGGCTACCATAGTCTAGAACAATGATTTTCTGCACATCATTCAAAGTAGAAATGTCAGTCATTATTACCCTTTCTTTTTACGTCACAAATGGACTCTTATGCAATCATTGTATCACAATTTTAAGGACTTAGCACCTAGATTTATACGATAAACTGTAAGTCTTGTCGTCACCTTTACAATTCTATTAGTTTTTTTGTAAAATAGGGGTAAAGAAGGGGGTATTAGATGCTACCAGCATATATTCGCATACATGATAAGATTAAGGCAGATGTTGATGACGGCACTTGGAAAATCGGGCAACGTCTCCCTAGCGAGCGAGATCTTTGCGACACTTTTGATGTGAGTCGTATGACTGTGCGTCAGGCCATAACACTTTTAGTAGATGAGGGGATTTTAGAGCGTAAGCCAGGCAGTGGTACTTTTGTGGCTAGCAGTCGAGTTAAGGAAAAGATGCGTGGAACCACGAGTTTCACAGAGATTGTTAAATCTCAAGGTAAGAAACCGTCTAGTGAGCTTATTTCATATAAACGTGTGCATCCCAATGAATTTGAAATCAAAAATTTAGGTGTCTTACCACAGTCCTATGTGATTCGTATGGAACGTGTTCGCTTTGCGGATGATCTTCCAGTTGCCTATGAGATTGCCAGTATCCCTGAGAAAATTATCCGAGGTTTTAAGGAGTCAGAAATTACGGAACATTTCTTCAAGACTCTGACCGATAATGGCTATGAAATAGGGAAAAGTCAGCAGACCATATCAGCTAGTTTGGCCAATAGTAGTTTAGCCAAGCATCTCAAGGTTAAGACTGGTGATGCTCTCTTGAGTCTGACACAGATTTCCTTCCTCCAAGACGGTCAGGCTTTCGAATATGTTCGAAGTTACTATGTTGGTGACCGTTTTGAATTTTATTTGGAGAACAATTAGAAGTCACTACTTTTTTCTGCACAAGAATCGTGCTAACACCATGATTTTATGGTAAAATGGAGCTTATGGAAATTGAAAAAACCAATCGCATGAATGCCCTTTTTGAGTTCTATGCTGCACTTTTGACAGATAAGCAGATGAACTATATTGAGCTATATTATGCGGATGATTACAGTTTGGCAGAAATTGCCGAGGAATTTGGTGTGAGTCGTCAGGCAGTATATGATAACATCAAGCGTACTGAGAAGATTTTAGAGGCTTACGAGATGAAATTACATATGTATTCAGATTACATCGTCCGTAGCCAAATTTTTGATGATATCATGGAAAAATACCCAGACGATAGCTATCTTCAGGAACAAATTACTGTGCTCAGCAGCATTGATAATAGAGATTAGATCAAAGCAGAAAGTAAGAGAGGAAATGATATATGGCTTTTGAAAGCTTAACGGAACGCTTGCAAGGCGTTTTCAAAAATTTAAGACGTAAAGGAAAACTTTCAGAGAAAGAAGTTCAAGAAGTCACTAAAGAGATTCGTTTGGCACTTCTTGAAGCAGACGTAGCGCTACCAGTCGTTAAGACATTTATTAAACGTGTTCGTGAACGTGCTGTAGGTCACGAAATCATTGATACTCTTGATGCTTCACAACAAATTATCAAGATTGTTAATGAAGAATTGACAGAGATTCTTGGGTCTGAAACATCTGAAATTGAGAAATCTCCAAAGATTCCAACAATCATTATGATGGTTGGTCTCCAAGGGGCTGGTAAGACAACCTTTGCTGGTAAATTGGCTAATAAGTTGATTAAGGAACAAGAAGCCCGTCCAATGATGATTGCGGCGGACATCTATCGTCCAGCAGCCATTGATCAATTGAAGACTTTGGGGCAACAAATCAATGTTCCTGTTTTTGATATGGGAACAGAGACACCAGCAGTTGAGATTGTCAAAAATGGTTTGGAACAAGCGCGTGCCAATAAGAATGACTATGTCTTGATTGATACGGCTGGTCGTTTGCAGATTGACGAGACTCTCATGCAAGAATTGCATGATATTAAGGATTTTGCTCATCCAAACGAAATTCTCTTGGTTGTGGATAGCATGATTGGTCAGGAAGCTGCTAACGTTGCCAAGGAGTTCAACGAACAGCTAGATATCACTGGTGTTGTTCTTACTAAAATTGATGGGGACACCCGTGGAGGTGCGGCTCTTTCTATTCGTGAGATTACCGGCAAGCCAATTAAATTTACGGGTACTGGTGAGAAAATTACAGATATCGAGACTTTCCACCCAGACCGTATGTCAAGTCGTATTTTGGGTATGGGTGACCTTCTTACCCTTATCGAAAAAGCTTCTCAAGAGTACGATGAGAAAAAATCTCTTGAGTTGGCTGAAAAGATGCGTGAAAACACCTTCGACTTCAATGACTTCATCGACCAACTAGACCAAGTGCAAAATATGGGTCCAATGGAGGATTTGCTCAAGATGTTGCCAGGTATGGCTAACAATCCAGCCTTGGCTAATGTTAAAGTAGATGAGAAACAAATTGCGCGCAAACGTGCCATCGTATCATCTATGACACCTGAAGAACGTGAAAATCCAGATCTTTTGACACCAAGTCGTCGTCGCCGTATTGCCAATGGTTCAGGGAATACCTTCATCGAAGTTAACAAGTTTATTAAAGACTTCAACCAAGCCAAACAAATGATGCAAGGTGTTATGTCTGGCGATATGGAGCAAATGATGCGTCAAATGGGTCTTAACCCAAATAATCTGCCAAAAAACATGCCAAATATGCCTGATATGGGTAATATGGATATGTCTGCTCTCGAAGGCATGATGGGTGGCGCTGGTATGCCAGATCTTGGAAATATGGATCTTAGCCAAATGCTTGGTGGTGGCCTTAAAGGTAAGGTTGGTTCATTTGCCATGAAACATGCGATGAAGCGTCAAGCTAATAAGATGAAAAAAGCTAAGAAAAAACGTAAATAAGAAACATAGAACGCTAGGGCATTTTGCTCTAGTGTTTTTTTCTGAAAAACATTGACTTATATAACTATACACTGTAATATACTAATGTATATACAGTAAAAAGGAGTAAATCATGAAACCTAAAAAGAGAATTCAAGAAATGACCTTTGCAGCTTTATTAACTGCAATTGCTATCCTTATCCCAAGTATCATGCCAATTAAACTGATCATCCCACCGGCTTCGTATACTTTGGGGAGTCATGTTCCAATATTTCTAGCTATGTTTATATCTCCCTGGGTAACTGCTTTTGTTATCTTAGCTTCTAGTTTGGGATACTTTATGGCTGGCTATCCGATTGTTGTTGTTTTTAGAGCCTTTTCTCATATTATATTTGGCTTTTTAGGCGCACTCTATTTGAAAAAATTTCCACAAACGATAGAAAACCATAAATCATCATTACTTTTTAACTTTGTTTTAGGACTTATCCATGCCATAGGTGAAGTTCTTGCTTGCGTGATTTTTTATTCTGTAACTGGTGAGGATTTCCAAAAACTGTTCTATGTTCTCTTTGTTTTAGTTGGTTTTGGTACTATTGTCCATAGTATGATAGACTATGTTATAGCATTAACGATTTTCAAAAGTATTCGAAAAATACGCTAGTTGAAAGAGGGATGGGTGGTCTATGGCTTCAAATCGAAAACAAGAATTATTGGCACTCTTAAAGGGAGCTAAAGAGGCAATGAATGGACAGAGTTTGGCGGAGCATTTTGGTGTGACACGTCAAATCATTGTTCAAGATATTGCCCTCTTGCGTGCAGATGGTGCCCAGATTATTTCAACTAATAGGGGATATATCTATAAAAGTAGCGATGACAATTCTTATGTACATCGACTATTTAAGGTGAATCATAAAGTGTCCGATATGGAGGATGAGCTTTTGGCTATTGTTGATAATGGAGGCCGTATTCAAAATATCATGATAGATCATCCAGTTTATGGAGAAATTCAGACTTTGTTGAAATTGACTTGTCGTCGAGATGTTAGTCATTTTTTAGACCAAGCCTCGTCAAATGACTTTCGCCCCTTATCTGATTTGACAAACGGTGTTCATTACCATCTTGTCGAAGCAGATAGTGAACAAGATATAGATTATATTGAAGAGGCACTTAACCATCTAGGATTTTTAGTTAAAGAATGAGATAAAAGAGAAATGTAAAAGTAGTTGGTTTCACTTGAAAACAACTGCTTTTTTTGATAAACTTATGTTAGTTTATTAACTTACGGAGGTAGCCATGTTTTCAGGACAAAGACTTAAGGAAATTCGAGAAGCGCAAGGAATGAGCCAAGCATCAGTAGCTAAGCATCTAGGAATTTCACGCTCCTCTTATTTTAATTGGGAAAATGGTAAGACGAAACCTAATCAAAAGAACCTATCGGTTTTGGCCGAACTTTTTGGTGTAGCTGAAACCTATTTTCTGTCTGAACATGAGATTGTAGAAGTCTACTTGGAATTAAATGAGGAAAATCGTCGGGAAGCTTTGCGACTCACTAAGGCTCTCCTAGAAGAGCAAGAAGCAGAAAAGCAGAAAGCACCTGTTATTCCCCTTTACTCTTACAAAGTTTTCGAGCGTTTATCAGCCGGAACAGGTTACACTTACTTTGGTGACGGCAACTATGATGAAGTTTTCTATGATGAAGAATTGGATCATGATTTTGCATCATGGGTATTTGGAGACTCTATGGAACCTACCTACCTAAATGGTGAAGTAGTGCTAATCAAACAAACAGGTTTTGATTATGATGGAGCTGTTTATGCTGTAGACTGGGATGGGCAAACCTATATTAAAAAAGTTTATCGAGAGGAAGATGGGCTACGTTTAGTTTCTCTCAATAAACGTTATGGTGATAAGTTCGCACCCTATGACGAAGATCCTCGAATTATTGGTAAAATTGTTGGTAACTTTATGCCTGTTGAGGCTTAGTCAACTTTTATCGATTGGGCATCTTAAACTAAATCTGATATAATATAAGTAAAGTAAAGCCAAGTCTTTGGCTTTTTTTAAAGAGTTTAAATCATATTTTACTAAGAAAATAAAGAGGAGAGATAAACATGGCTACTATTCAATGGTTCCCTGGTCACATGTCCAAAGCCCGTCGACAAGTTCAGGAAAATCTTAAGCATGTGGATTTTGTAACAATTTTAGTGGATGCACGTTTGCCACTGTCAAGTCAAAATCCCATGCTGACTAAAATTGTTGGCGATAAACCAAAGCTTTTAATTCTCAATAAGGCTGACCTTGCTGATAGTAATCGTACAAAAGAGTGGCGTAGCTATTTTGAGAGTCAAGGAATTAAAACCTTGGCCATCAACTCCAAGGAACAATCTACAGTTAAATTGGTGACAGACGCTGCTAAGAGTCTTGTGGCTGACAAGATTCAACGACTACGTGAACGTGGTATTCAGAAAGAGACCTTGCGAACCATGATTATTGGGATTCCAAATGCGGGGAAATCTACCTTGATGAATCGTTTGGCTGGTAAAAAAATTGCCGTTGTAGGAAATAAACCTGGTGTGACAAAAGGTCAACAGTGGTTGAAGTCTAATAAGGACTTGGAAATCCTTGATACTCCGGGGATTTTGTGGCCTAAGTTTGAAGATGAATTGGTCGGTTTGAAACTTGCTTTGACCGGTGCCATCAAGGACCAGCTCTTGCCAATGGATGAAGTTACAATTTTTGGCCTTAACTATTTTAAAACTTACTATCCTGAACGTTTAGAAGAACGCTTTAAAGGGATTGACCTTGAAGAAGAGGCGCCAGAAATCATTATGGAAATGACTCGAAAACTTGGCTTCCGTGAAGATTATGACCGTTTCTATAATCTATTTGTCAAAGAAGTTCGTGATGGAAAACTAGGTCGTTACACACTTGATATTGTTGGGGTCGATACTGATGGCGACAATTAAAGAAGTCAAAGAGCAATTGGCCACTTTGACAGACCTTGACGACCACCGATGGGCCAGTTTTGAGGAAGATAGTCGAGCTGGTGTACAGACTGCCATTAAGCAACGCCGTAAAGCTATCCTAGCTGAGATTGCTGAGGAAGAACGCTTAGAGATGATGCTCAGTTATGAAAAATCGCTTTATGCTCAGGGAGTTGAACTCATTGCAGGTGTTGATGAAGTTGGACGTGGCCCTTTGGCTGGGCCAGTGGTAGCTGCAGCGGTGATTTTACCAAAGCTTTGCAAAATAAAAGGTCTTAATGATAGTAAAAAAATACCAAAATCAAAACATGAAGCTATTTATAAGCAGGTCATGAAGGAAGCGGTAGCCGTCGGGATTGGTATAAAGGACAATCATGTGATTGACGATGTCAATATTTATGAAGCAACCAAGCTTGCTATGGCTGAAGCTATTGAAAAACTTAGTCCCAAACCTGAACATTTGTTAATTGATGCCATGACTTTGGACCTACCAATAGAACAAACATCAATTATAAAAGGGGATGCTAATTCTTTATCAATTGCGGCAGCTTCTATCGTAGCAAAGGTAACCCGTGATAAGATGATGGCTGACTATGATCAGGAGTTTCCTGGTTACGCATTTGCCAAAAATGCAGGCTATGGTACTAAGGATCATTTGACTGGCATAGATAACTTTGGTGTTACTCCAATTCATAGAAGAAGCTTTGAACCCATAAAGTCAATAATAAAAAGTAGGTGAAGTGGCGTGATTTTAGCTATTGATATTGGAGGAACCTTTATCAAGTTTGGGTTAGTTGATGATGATTTTAAGATTAGCAATCAATCTAAAGTGTCGACGCCACCAACCTTAGACGACTTTTGGTTGACTTTAGAGTATATTGTCTCGTCTCACAAGGATATCATTTCTGGGATTGCCATTGCGTGCCCTGGCGAAATAAATAGTAAACGTGACTTCATTTTCAAGGGCGGTCTTATCCCTTATTTAACGGCTATTCCTCTTGGGTCACGATTGACTAAAACATTTCAACTACCTGTAAAGGTTATCAATGATGCAGACGCAGCAGCCTTGGCTGAAGCCAGATATGGAAGTCTACAAGACTTAGATTGTGGGGCTGCTTTGGTTTTAGGTACGGGTGTTGGTTTAGGACTTGTCTCACAGAAGGACTTGCTATCACCTCTGTCAGTCACCCAATATCTGCGAGCTCCAAGTCCCCAAAGAATGAGTCAAACCTCTCTACCTTTCCAGTGGGAATTGTTTATGCATGGCTTAGTAAGTCTTGTCGATAATAAGGGGTCTGCAGTAGGCTTTGTTCATGAAGCCAGTCAATTACTTGGGTTAAATCAAGACGATGGTCCAGCCGTATTCTCAGCTATAGAGGGAAATCAATCGGAGGATCTAAATCTTTTATTTAAAGACTATTGTCATGAAATTGCTGTTCTTGTGCTAAATTTGCAGAGCTTCTTTAGGTTGGAGAAAGTTGTTATCGGTGGTGGTATCAGTAGGCAAGGTACTTTAATAGAAGGAATAAGTGATGCCTATGAGGAGTTATTTAAGGATAAGCTTGAATTAGGATTTGAGCCCATAACTATTCAAGCCTGTCATTTCCATAACGATAGTAACCTACTAGGGGCGGCGTCTTATTTTGCTTCTGAAAATGATTTATAATCAATGAAAGTTCCATAATGGAGCTTTTTTCTTTTCTATTACGAATAATGAAAAGGAGGTATCTATATGAATAATTTTGAACTTTTTAAACTTAAAGCCGCTGGGTTGACGAATTTGAATATCTTAAATATTTTGGACTATCAAAAGACTCAAGATAGAAAATTGAGTTTACGTGATATGGCAGTGGTATCCAAGTCTAAAAATGCCGTTCTTTTTATGGAAAAGTATAAGAGTTTAGATATTAAGCAACTCAAAGAACAATTCGACCGTTTTCCTACGTTATCGATTTTTGATAAAGAATATCCTATTGAGCTGAAGCATACTTATAATCCTCCTGTTCTTCTTTATTATAAAGGGAATCTTGACTTGCTAAGTAAACCAAAGCTAGCTGTTGTTGGGGCTAGAAAGTGTTCTGAAACAGGCAAACAGTCCGTTCGAAAAATTGTTAGTGAACTTGGGAATCACTTTACTATTGTGAGTGGATTGGCGCGTGGGATTGATACTTGTGCGCATATGGAGGCCTTGAAAAATAAGGGGAACACCATTGCAGTTATCGGGACTGGACTTGATGTTTATTATCCTAAAGAAAATAAAGCTTTGCAGGACTATATGGCCAAAAATCATTTAGTTCTTACAGAATATGGACCAGGTGAACAGCCGCTCAAGTACCACTTTCCTGAACGCAATCGGATTATTTCTGGATTGTGTCAAGGAGTTATGGTCGTAGAAGCTAAGCTTCGCTCGGGGAGTCTGATTACTTGTGAGCGTGCCATGGAAGAAGGTAGAGATGTTTTTGCTATTCCAGGAAATATTTTAGATGGAAAGTCAGATGGATGCCATCACTTAATTCAAGAGGGTGCAAAGTGCATTACGACAGGGTTTGACATCCTTTCAGAGTTTTCTTAAAAATCAAAGTTCTCCTATAGAGATAAAGTTTTTTATTGACAGTTAAAGAAAAGGAAGGTATCATGTTAGTTGCTCGGTCCAAGATGTTTCATTTTTTTATGTCTTGTGACTAGATTTTAGACAGATGAGTGGCGCAGCCAGTTTATAACATTATAAGGAAATAGTCTATGGCGACAGCAACGACAACAAAAACGAAAACTAAAACAACAAAGAAAACGACAGCCAAAAAGGCGACTAAAAAGAGAGCGACACCAAAGAAAAATTTGGTCATCGTGGAGTCTCCTGCTAAAGCGAAAACGATTGAGAAGTATCTTGGCCGCAACTATAAAGTTGTAGCCTCTGTTGGGCATATTCGTGATTTGAAAAAATCAAGTATGTCTATTGATTTTGAAAACAACTACGAACCTCAGTACATTAATATTCGTGGTAAGGGACCTCTTATCAATGAATTGAAGAAAGAAGCTAAAAAAGCCAAGCAAGTCTTTCTCGCAAGTGACCCGGACCGTGAAGGGGAAGCCATTTCATGGCATTTGTCACATATTCTTGGATTAGAGCCAGATGATAAGAATCGTGTTGTTTTTAACGAAATTACTAAAGACGCAGTAAAAAATGCCTTTGTAGAGCCACGCGCCATTGACATGGACTTGGTAGATGCCCAGCAAGCTCGTCGTGTCTTGGACCGTATTGTGGGTTACTCTATTTCACCGCTTCTATGGAAGAAGGTTAAGAAAGGTCTTTCTGCAGGTCGTGTACAATCGGTAGCGCTTAAGCTTATTATTGACCGTGAAAATGAAATTAAGGCCTTTAAACCAGAAGAATACTGGACTATTGATGGTGCCTTTAAGAAGGGTGCTAAGAAGTTTCAGGCTAGCTTCTATGGCTTGGATGGTAAAAAGCTTAAGCTCAACAATAATGACGATGTTCAAGCCGTTCTCTCTCGTATCACAAGTGATGACTTTAACGTAGATAAAGTAGAGAAAAAAGAACGCCGTCGTAATGCGCCATTGCCATATACAACATCATCTCTCCAACAGGATGCTGCTAATAAGATTAACTTCCGTACACGTAAGACCATGATGGTTGCCCAACAGTTGTATGAAGGGATTAATCTTGGTTCAGGCTCTCAAGGTTTGATTACCTATATGCGTACGGACTCTACACGTATCAGTCCGGTGGCACAAAACCAGGCTGCTGAATTTATTACAGAACGCTTTGGTTCTAAGTATTCAAAACATGGCAGCAAGGTGAAAAATAGTTCGGGAGCACAAGATGCCCATGAGGCTATTCGTCCGTCAAATGTTTTTCAAACACCAGAAAGCATCGCTAAGTATTTGGATAAGGATCAGCTTAAGCTTTATACTCTTATCTGGAATCGTTTTGTAGCCAGTCAAATGACAGCTGCAGTATTTGATACGATGAAGGTGACCTTGTCTCAAAACGGAGTCATTTTCACTGCAAATGGTAGCCAAATCAAGTTCGATGGTTATATGGCCGTTTACAACGACTCTGATAAGAATAAAATGCTTCCTGATATGGCTGAAGGTGATACGGTTAAGAAGGTTGTGACAACGCCTGAACAACACTTCACGCAACCACCTGCCCGCTATTCTGAAGCGACTCTGATTAAGACGCTGGAAGAAAATGGTGTTGGTCGTCCGTCAACTTATGCACCTACACTTGATGTTATTCAACGTCGTTACTATGTCAAATTAGTAGCTAAACGTTTTGAACCAACAGAACTTGGTGAAATCGTTAATAGCTTAATCGTCGAATTCTTCCCAGACATCGTGGATGTTAAATTCACTGCCGAGATGGAAGGAAAACTCGATAAAGTTGAAATCGGTAAGGAACAATGGCAGAAGGTTATTGATGAATTCTTCAAACCTTTCCAAAAAGAATTGGAAAAAGCTGAAGAAGGTATTGAAAAAATCCAAATCAAGGATGAGCCTGCCGGTTTTGATTGTGACCTCTGTGGTCACCCAATGGTCATCAAACTTGGTCGATACGGTAAGTTCTACGCATGTAGTAACTTCCCAGATTGTCACAATACTAAAGCCATAACCAAAGAAATTGGCGTTACTTGTCCAACCTGTGGTAAAGGTCAGGTCATCGAACGTAAGACAAAACGAAATCGTGTCTTCTATGGTTGTGATCGCTATCCTGACTGTGAATTTACATCGTGGGATATCCCTGTTGGACGTAACTGTCCTAAATCAGGCGATTATCTCGTTGAGAAGAAAGTTCGTGGTGGTGGTAAGCAAGTTATCTGTAGTAACGAGGAGTGTGACTACAAAGAATCTATTGTTAAATAAAAAGAAAGCTATCTCAAGTTAAGTCTTGGGATAGTTTTTTGTATTTTATCAGAAAAACTGATACTTTCCTTAAATTTGTTTTTTATACTAATGATGAAAGAAAGGAGAGTAGGTGTTTTTCTGATATTAGTAAGACATGAGCTTATATTGAAAACACACGTATTCTAAAAGAGGTGTACCAATGCAAATAACTGTTAAACAACTTTCGAAATCCTACAAAGATAAGACTATTTTAGACAACATCACATTTACAATTGAATCTGGAACAGTTTGTGGTCTGTTAGGAGTAAATGGTGCTGGTAAGTCAACTCTGATGAAAATTCTTTTTGGTTTAGTCCAAAAAAGTAGTGGAGAAATTCGATTTGTTGGATCATCCAAAAACAAACATTTATTAGGTGCATTAATCGAAGCACCTGCAATTTATCACAATCTTTCAGCTTTTGATAATCTAAAAACAAAAGCGTTGCTATATGATATTCCTGATTCAAAAATTTTTGAAACCTTAGAAATAATTGGTCTTTCGAATACTGGAAAGAAAAAAGCCGGTAAATTTTCATTAGGTATGAAGCAACGACTTGGGATTGGTATGGCTATTTTAACTGATCCCCAATTTTTAATTCTAGATGAGCCTACTAATGGACTTGATCCTGATGGAATTAATGAACTGCTAGACCTTATTCGTTCCTTGAAAGCAAAAGGGATGACAATTCTAGTTTCCAGTCATCAACTTCTAGAAATTAGTAAGGTTGCTGATCATATTCTTATTCTCGATAAAGGTAAGATTCAATATGATGGTGAAAACAAAAATGTAGATAGTCTTGAGAGACTCTTCTTTAAAATTGTTCATGGGGGTTAGTGATATGCAAAAGATATTCTATTCGGAATTGCTCAAATTACGACATTTAGGAACGACTAAATTCTTAATCATCATACCATTTTTAACTGTTCTTATAGCCTTTTTAATGGGAGGGTTACAGATTTTTGTTCCTTTCTCGGTTTATTGGTGGGAAGCTATCTTTTTATATCTTGTAAATGGTCTTTTGTTTATAGTCGATAGACGTTTAGAAGACCAGGCTGGGCATTTTCAAAATGTTACCAATAGGGATTTCACTTGGAAAATTAGCTTGATAAAAATGGTGCTTATAGGAATGAGGACATTGATTTCTAGTTTATTCTTACTTGCTTTCCTCAGTCTCGTTGCATTTATTTACACAGGTTTTATTCCAATAAATATTCCTAAAACAGCTATTTCCTTAATCTTAATTTGGATGACAACTTTATGGAACATTCCTTTACTTTACCTAATGTCTAAATACATGAGTCAATTCATCCTATTAGCTCTTAATACATTGGTTTGTCTTTTAATAGCACCCTTTATTGCTCAGAGTCCACTTTGGTTCGTTTTCCCCTATACTTATCACTATAAAATAGCTCAATTTTTATTAAATCTTAAACCATCGGGGGATATTATTGTAAATACGAATCATACTAGCATTCTTCAAGTGTTACTTACGATGATACTATCAATAGTAGTGACATTGTTTTTATCTTTTTCACTTCAAAGGAGGCAATTAAATGCTAAGGAGTGAGTTACTAAAATTTAAGAATACTTTCGGTCTTTATCTTATTCTCAGTTTTGCTGTCTTAGAGATCATTACAATTCCAATGTATGTGAGCTTCGTTCCTAATGGTTTTTCTCTAACTAATTTAGCCATATTATCTTTTTTATGCTATCCGCTATTGACATCATTTTTGTCAATTTTAGGGATTGAACAAGAAAAACACGCTAATCATTATCAAGAAATATCGAGTTATCCTAAGCAAAGACGTTTATGGTTGGCTAAACTTTTAATATCAGACATAGTCCTTAGCCTACCTTCTTTATTCAGTTGGCTTATCATAAACCTCCTTCTTATGAATAGTGTTAATGGATTTGTAGTAAGTCTATCAAGTTGGATGTTAATAGTCTTTCTTAATCATTTTCACTACTTTATACAAGTGAGTCTGAACAGTGTTAGTAATATTATAATCTCTATGGTTGAAATTATTTTTATTATTTTTGCTAGTAATAAAGTTTTCTTGTCTACTCATTGGCTTCCTATTGCTTTACCTTTCAATAGCCTTATCCTTAGTGATTGGAGCCAACTCAATTCCCTTCCTTTATGGATTGTTGGGATGACTTTGTTATTTATATGTTTAATAGATTATAGAACCAAAAAATAATATAAGAAATAACATAGATAGTGTATTAGTCTTTCGTGGTTATCCTAAAATTTGGTTAGTAGTTTGTCGGAAAAGTAAACTATGTTAGTTAATTTGTTTTTTATACTAAGGATGAAAAGAAAGGAGAGTTATTATGAAACGTTTTAGTCTATCAGGTTTCCAACTCAAATATATAGCCCTAATTACTATGGTATTCGACCATATTCAATATTTTTTTGAATATACAGGAAAAATACCCATTTGGTTTACTATGATTGGGAGATTAGCGGCCCCCTTATTTCTATTTGCTGTGATTGAAGGTTTCGTCCATACACACAATCGAAAAAAATACTTCCTAAGGATTTATGCTTTAGCTATTTTGATGGGATTGATTCAGTTTGGATTTTATAATTTTTTACATCCTCTTGTAAGGCCAGATGGTTTCTTTCCACAAAATATGATGTTGTCATCATTCGTTATCTTGCTCGTTGCTCTTCAAGGTATCGCTTGGATTCAAGAAAGGAAATATCTAAAAGGAATCCCAACCTTACTTTTTCCAATATTACTCCCATTGCTAATGTTGCCTTTTTATCTGCTAAGTGTGAACAAACCTATGTTAGGTTTTCTACTTAAATTACTCAATTTTACAGTGCTACCAGTTCATACATTTATCAGCGATGGAGGAACGTGGTTACTTTTGACTGGTATCGCTATGTATCTTTGTCACAAGAATCTTAAGAAAGAAGTGCTTGCTTTTGTGAGTGTTAGTCTAGTTTGGGCACTAATAGCGATTGTTCTAAGTAGACCTTCTTTTCACGATTTAATGTTTAAATACATTGAATGGATGGAAATATTTGCAGCTCCCTTAATGCTTTGTTATAACGGTCAAAGAGGTAAAGGGTCAAAATATTTGTTCTATGTCTTTTACCCAACACATATTTATCTACTTTACGCCTTGTCAGTTATCTTCTATAGATGATATGATAAGGGTACTTTGTATGAAAGGAGAGGTTATGGCTCAGATACTTGTCGTTGATGATCAGGAAGATATTGTTCAATTTGTTGTAAAGGCTTTAGAGCTCCAAAATCATAAGGTGACGGGACTTACAAGTGTTTTAGATTTGGATAAGAACTCGTTGCCACAGTTTGACTTGATTTTACTGGATATCATGATGCCTGATGTTGACGGTCTCCAGTTTTGTCATGAGATTCGTGATCAGGTGGATTGTCCTATACTCTTTATTACAGCCAAAACGCAGGAGGCAGATATTGTCCAAGGGTTAACTTTTGGTGCAGATGATTATATTTGTAAGCCATTTGGGGTTAAAGAACTGCAAGCGCGTGTGGCGGCTCACTTGAGACGTGAACATCGTGAGCGCCACCATAAGCTATTAATTGGAAATATTCAGTTTGATTTGTCTGCTCAGGAGCTTTATGTTGAGAATCAGTTGTTAGATTTGACTAAGTCAGAATATGGTATTTGTCAGTTTCTGGCTGAAAATAAGGGCCAAGTCTTTTCCAAAGAGCAAATCTACACGCATTTGTACGGCTATGAGGATAAAGGGAGTCCGACAGCAGTGGCTGAACATATCAAAAATATCCGTGCAAAGCTCAAAGATGTTGGGCAAAATCCTATTGAAACAGTCTGGGGGATTGGTTACAAGTGGCACTAATTAAAAAACGAGAACACTCTCTAAGAACAATCTTGTTATCTTATGTTGTCAGTCTGACGGTCCTCTCAGCAATCAGTAGCCTACTTATTTTGTCTTTGTTCAGCTTCTCTTATCGTTTTGGCATTGTCATTCCAGCAAATCAGGTAGAAAGTGATTTGTCTGCCGTCAGGAATGAAATTGAAACTTCTAAGGTATTTAATCCAGATGTTTTGCCCGATGGTACTCGCTATGTCTTTTTGACTAGGGATTTTAAGCTTAAAAAGTCTAACATGCCAGTTAACTTGCAAGAAGAATCCTTGCTAAATTACCAATTCAAGAATGCTCACGGTGGAATATACGGCTATTTTCAGTCTTTTGAACGGTCAGATGGCATAGTCATTGTCAATTATCAACTATCACCTCGGTACCGTAATGACTGGATGAACCAGCATTTTCCCAATGCTGATCTATTGATGATTGGCTCAATGATGGTGTCTATCCTACTCATATTTATTACTTTAACTTTTTACTATGCTAGTAAATTGAGTCGAGAGCTAAGACCAATATTGAAGGCAACAGGGAAAATAGCAGAGCAAGACCTGGATTTTCAAACGTCCAAATCTAAAATTACAGAGTTTAACCAGGTTTTAAATGGTTTGGATCATATGCGAGTAGCACTTCGTGAGTCTTTGATGGAAAATTGGAAGGCAGAGCAAGATAAACAAAATCAGATTTCTGCTCTGACACATGACCTAAAGACGCCCCTAACAGTTGCTCGTGGGAATGCAGAACTCTTAGCTATGACGTCCTTGGATGAAAATCAAACGGACTTGTTAGAGCATTTTCAAAAAGGGATTGCACAGGTTGATGCTTATGTAAAAGAGTTGTCAGAACTCAACAAAACGAGTTTTAAGAAAACCTTGACGCTTGAAGAAATTCCAGTTAAGGAATTTGTTGAAGACATTTACGATCAAACCTTGTCATTAGCTCAAACGAAACAAATCAATGTGGTATTTGATAAGAAAGAAATTGAGAAAGAAACCATAGGCAATTGGGACAGGTCCTTATTAAATCGAGCTTTTATGAATATCCTTTCGAATGCGGTAGAGCATACGCCTAGTGGTAGTCAGTTGCTCTTAACTGCTAGGGTAGAAGATGATGAATTCAAGTTTATCTGCCTTGATTCTGGTCCTGGATTTTCCCTTGAATCACTTGAAAAAGCCACTCAGCTCTTTTATCAAGAGGATAAAAGTAGACAGAGCCGCAATCATAGTGGACTTGGGCTGACTATTGCTAATGATATTATTCGCTTACACCATGGTAGTCTTTCTCTTTCAAATGACAATGGCACAGGTGGTGCTAGAGTGACTATCATGTTACCCCTTTAAATACAAATTACTCCTAGTCGCCAGATGAGGAGTTTTTTGCTATACTACTAAGAGTAAAAATGAAGAAAGATTTGTGGGGGGCAGGATTTCATCTTGTTCCCGAAGAGGTATTAGTGTCATGTCTCAATCAAAAGCAGATTATATTAACGTGATTGGAGCTGGTTTGGCCGGATCCGAGGCGGCTTATCAGATTGCCAAACGTGGTATTCCAGTAAAACTTTATGAAATGCGTGGGGTCAAAGCAACACCACAGCATAAGACAACAAATTTTGCAGAATTGGTTTGCTCTAACTCTTTCCGTGGCGATAGCTTGACCAATGCTGTAGGGCTTCTTAAAGAAGAAATGCGTCGCTTGGACTCTATCATTATGCGTAATGGAGAAGCTCATCGTGTGCCAGCTGGTGGTGCCATGGCGGTGGACCGTGAAGGTTATGCAGAAGCGGTAACAGCTGAAATTGAAAATCATCCATTAATTGAAGTTATCCGTGAAGAAATCACAGAAATTCCTGATGATGCCATTACAGTTATTGCCTCAGGACCATTGACTTCTGATGCTCTAGCTGAAAAAATTCATGAGCTTAACGGTGGAGATGGCTTCTATTTCTATGATGCCGCTGCACCAATCGTTGATAAAGCGACTATCGATATGAACAAGGTTTACCTTAAGTCACGCTATGACAAGGGTGAAGCAGCTTATCTAAACTGTCCAATGACTAAGGAAGAGTTCATGGCCTTCCATGAGGCCTTGACAACAGCTGAAGAAGCTCCTTTGAATTCCTTTGAAAAAGAAAAGTATTTCGAAGGGTGTATGCCTATCGAGGTCATGGCTAAACGTGGCATTAAGACAATGCTCTATGGCCCTATGAAACCAGTTGGTTTGGAGTATCCTGAGGATTATAAAGGACCACGTGACGGTGATTTCAAGACACCTTATGCGGTTGTTCAGCTTCGTCAGGACAATGCGGCTGGTAGCCTCTACAATATCGTTGGTTTCCAAACCCACCTCAAATGGGGCGAGCAAAAGCGTGTCTTCCAAATGATTCCAGGACTTGAAAATGCTGAATTTGTACGTTATGGGGTTATGCACCGTAACTCTTACATGGATTCGCCAAATTTGTTAAAACAAACCTTCCAATCAAAATCAAACCCTAATTTGTTCTTTGCAGGGCAAATGACCGGTGTTGAAGGTTATGTTGAATCAGCTGCTTCAGGTTTGGTTGCTGGAATCAATGCTGCCCGTCTCTTTAAGGGTGAAGAAGAAGTCATCTTCCCTCACACAACAGCTATCGGTAGTCTTCCATACTATGTGACTCACGCTGAAAGTAAACATTTCCAACCAATGAATGTTAACTTCGGTATTATCAAAGAGTTGGAAGGTCCACGTATTCGTGACAAGAAAGAGCGTTACGAAAAAATTGCTGAGCGTGCTCTTAAAGATTTACAACCTTTTATTCAAGCTTAGTCAACATTAAAATCCCTTACCGAATGCGGTAAGGGATTTTTCAGATCTAAAAGTATTCAATTAACCAAAGAATTTCTTAGCGATATCTTGACCTTGTTTAATTTTAGCCCATTGTTGTGGTGTTGCCAATTCATTACCTGAGTCACATGAGGCGAAACCACATTGGTGAGAAAGGAAGAGACGCTCTTTAGGAAGGATTTGACTAGCTTTTTCAAGCAAGTCAAGAACACGTTCTTCGTCATCAAGTTCAGTTGTTTTAGATGACAAAAGTCCTAGTACAACTTCAGCCTTGCTGTCTTTGAGGGCTTCGAGAGCCTTGATGTCGCCAGCAGTATCGCTGTCCCATTCAAGGAAGAAGCGATCATAGTGTTGCTCTGCCAAGAACTTCTTAGCAATGGCTTCGTAAGTTCCTTCGGCAGTAGAACGGCTTTCATAGTTACCACGACAGTTGTGTGTCCAAACCGTTAAACCAAGTTCGTGAGCATAGTCTACAACCTCGTTATTGATAGCTACAAACTCATCAGCCAATTCTGCCAAATCAGAATTAGCTTCCGCAAAGAAACTTGCAGGGTTTGATGGGTCAAAGAGTTCCCAGAGACAGTCATCAAATTGAACGATTTTTCCACCTACTGCCTTGTATTCTTCCAAGAATTCTTTATAGGCATTAATCAAACCTTTTTTGAGGTCTTCATTAGTTTCATAGACTTGCCCAGGACCAGCCAAACGGTCAAAGATAGCAAGTTCAGTATAAGCATGAGCTGGACCCCAGATAGTTTGTTTAGTATCTTCATCACCAGCTTCAGCTTTAACCAATTTATAGATATCTAGATAATGGTGGTTTTTACCTGAGAGTGGTTCAGTGATACGAATACCAATATCTTTACGAGTCTCATATTGTCCGCCATCGTGGTCTTTGAATGTATAACCGTGCTCAGCAATGTAGCGTTCAATACCTTTGAGACCCCAGACAAAGTCCAAGTGCCACATAGAACGCCCAAACTCACCATCAGTAAGAATATCAATACCGTTAGCCTGTTGGTCAGCCACAATTTGCTTAATATCTGCAGTTTCAGTTTCTTGATAACCGTGGAGGGCATCGTAGAAAGGATACTGGATATCGTCACGGTGCTCGATTTCGTCCTTGTATTTACGGAGATCTGCAGGACGAAGGAGAGAACCAACTAATTGAAATTTAGATTTTGTCATAAGATTCACCTCAAAATAAGATTTTACAACTATAATACTTTTTATTTATTTCGATTGAAAATAGTTATTTTCTTTCTGTGGGTATAGTTTAAGACTATATAAGGTTTTGGTCTGCAAAATGATACTTCCTATAGTAGAATGAAAAGAAAACAATGAAGGTTGGGAACATGCAAAAAACATTTTTTATTATTAAACCAGATGCTGTAAAACGACACTTGATGTGACAAGTTATTGATCGTATTGAACGTCGTGGCTTCATTATTGAACGAATGGAAATGCTGACACTTGATGAAGAACGACTTAAAGAACATTATGCTCAATTGGTTGATAAACCTTTTTTCCCTAGCATTGCAGAATTCATGATGAGTGGTCCATCAGTGATTGGTATTATTTCTGGTTCAGGTGTTATCAAGTCATGGCGTGATATGATGGGAGCAACTAATCCAGGCGATGCTGCACCTGGAACGATTCGTGGAGACTTTGCAACAGCACCAGATGGTGACATGATTCCAAATATTGTTCATGGCTCTGATTCAGATGAATCTGCGGCTCGAGAAATTAAGATTTGGTTTGGTGAGTAGGATGGATTTAAAGCTGGTTTATTTAATTAAAACACTTTAACTAAAAGGAGTTGTAGAATGAGCAACAGCGATAACTTTTGCTGTTGCAGTTGATGTGTCTATATAAACGTGAGCAACTGTCTTTTTGACACTAACAATTCTACTCAATATTATTACGAAAATTCGTAGGTGATATCGTTGTTAAACTTAACTTTTTGGCTGTTTATGGTGGTACTTAATTTGCTCTTCGTAGGTTTGTGGTACAATACAAACTTCGGTATATGACTTGAACGATTCAGGTACTATAGTAAATATCAAGGTACCGGTTACTGTTAAGACTTCAATATTGTTTGATATTCTACATTAAGTAGGAAAAAACGCTAATAATAACGATGATTTGTTAGTGATAAATGTTAGCATTTTTTTAAGAAGTTCCATTACTAAGTTTTTAGCCTAAGATATAAAAACTAATGACTTTCTAAAATCTTTGGTTTTAGGATTTTTTTATTTCTTGAAAATCACTAGTCATGCTAGTGATTTCAAAAAACTTCTAGTAATGTGTCAAAAAATGTCACAATGGAATTGAAAGTCTTTCATCTAAATATAGATATCAAATTATTTATGAAAAGTACTGAGCAATTATTAGTCAACTCTTTCATTTATTTTGCAACAAAAAGAGTGTAGAATACATGAGGTTGGGTCTTGTGCATGTTAATCAATATCTCCAAAACTAAGCATTTTATCAGTTAGGGGGAGCTTAAAAGTGTAAGAGTAACCTACTGGTATAGTTACCCGTAGGGATGAGTAGTTTTAAGTGATAATTATAAATAGTCTAAGCTCTGAACTACACTCCAAGAGTTAGATTTTTCTGTCTAACTTTTGGAGGTCAGTACAATTATAGTTGATTTTTTTCATAATCTTTCCAATAAAAATATTAAAGCGAATCAATCTATCTATTATAAAATTAAACCTTCTATTTGTAATGTCAACACTATTCACAATAGGATTTTGTCTATCAAATACTTTGATATTAAAAAGTATTTGAATTTAAGAATCTAATAGAGTTTAAAGGAATGGGTATTTTTATGAGATATCTCAAATTGACATGGTTCTTTCTTTTGTTAGAATATGAGCATAACTAAATATAGAAGGACGTAATTTAAATGGGGAAAAAGGAATTACAACGTTATTCACTCAGGAAGTCTAGCCTTGGTGCGGCTTCTGTTCTTTTGGGGACTGCAGTTCTTGCAGTAGGAGGTTCAAATGCAAGCGCTGATGAAGTTGCAACAACTACAGATTCAGCAACACCAGCAGTTGAAGCAACAGATGCTGTTGAAGAAAGCACTTCGGCCGTAGCAGATTCAACTGAAAAGAAAGTTGTTAACGTTACTGAAGAAGGCAACACAACTGTTACAACGAGTGAAGTAACAAATACAAGCTTAGAAGCTGCAAAAACAGCTGCAACTAACGAAGGGGTTGAGGTTAAGGAAGAACCTGCTCAAACCAAAGAAACTGTTGAAGCAGCTGCTGCAGATAATAAAGCACAAGCAGAGAAAATCAATACAGTCGTTTCTGATTATAAAGCGGCTAAAGAACAATACAAGTCAGATAAAGCTGACTATGATAAAGCAAAATCAAACTATGATGCCAAATTAGCTGAGAAAGCACTTGCTGATAAAACAAATGCTGAAGCTCAGGCTAGATATGATACTGAAAAAACAGCTTATGATAAAGCTTCAGAGCAATACCAAATTGCTAAGCAAGCTTATGATTCAGCTCTTTCTGAGTACAAGACTAAGAAAGTTACTTATGATGCTAAGGTAGCAGAAAAAGAAGTCGCTGATAAAGAAAATGCGCTTTCTGCAGCTAAATACCAAGCAGAATTGGCAACATATAACCAAGCAAAAGCTGACTATGAAGCAGCCCTTGCTCAGTACAATAGCGATAAAGCTAAATACAATGCTGAAAAAGCTAACTATGATAATAAAGTAGCTGAAAAAGTTGTTACTGAAAAACGTAACGCTGAAGCTGAAGCTAAATATCAAACTGAGCTAGCAGCATACAATGAAGCAAAAGCTAAATATGATGTAGAAAAAGCAGCATATGACAAGAATCTTGAACTTTATAACGCTAAGAAAACAGCTTATGAAGCAGATCTTGAAACAAAACAAGCTATTGAAAAATACAATGCCGATGCTAAAGCTAAATACGAAGCAGCCTTGGTTGTCTACAATGAGCAAAAAGCTAAATATGACCAAGAGTACCTTGAGTATCAAAACAAATTAGCTGTCTACCAAACAGCACTTAAACAATACCAAGATGCTAAAACAGCTTACGATAAATACATGAATGATCCTGTATATCGTAACCTTAAAGATGCTGAAGTTGTTCAAGAATTGACTTTCCAACGTGAAAACGATGCGACACACAAAGTTGAAGGTGTAAGCAACTACTTGACAAAAGAAGCACAAGAGCGTCTTAACACAAGTAATGTTTTCCAATATGACTCTAACAAGTTACAAGCATCTGACATTGTTTCAAACAGTCCTTGGACAAACACTGAAGACGAGTGGATTCAAGTTAAAGAAGGTGACAAATTTGTTGTTACTTATGATGGCTTGAACCAATCAAGCATGCTTGTTGAGAATGAAGCATCAGCAATCAAACGTGTTGTATACCGTTACGAAATCGTTAGCCTTCCATCAAACGATGGAAAAGGTATCGCGAAAATCAGTAAGGATCCAACAGTAACTATGACAGTTGGAGCATCAACTGATCAAGATAAACCGGTTAAAGTAGCTGTAGATGTTGAGTTTTACGATAAAGATGGTAAAATGTTCAACCTTAGTGAGCGTAATGCTATCGTAGCACTTAACTCACTTAACCACTGGAACGGTGCAGCTTATGTTGAAACATCTGAGCGCCCACATCCACTTACAGTAGAAGCGAAAGACGTTAATGGTAACACTGTTCGCGGTACTTACAATCCTTACGCAGATGGTTCTACTTTGGCAATCCAAAACGGTGAAGTTGTTATAAAATCTGGTTATGCAGATTTTGGTGGAGCTACTGTTAACATTTCAGATGAGAACCCAGTTAAGGTAGTGGTTCCTATCTCTGATTGGAATGGTTCAGAATGGGTTGTCTCACGTGAAATTCCAACTGATGTCACAACTCTTAATGCTTCAGGTAGTGGTAATGGCCACGCTCTTGGTAACCAAGATTATACGTTTGGTGATAAAGATGATGTTATTGGTTCATACAGCGTTTCTGCTGAAACTGGTTTGATTACATTCACACCTAAGAAAAAATACCAATCAACACGCCACCAAGAATATGTAAATATTGGTGATAACCAATTCATCGCTATTCCAAAATCATCAGTTACTTATGATGCTGTCACTAAAGAAGTAACATCAGTCAATGACAACCAATACATTGACCATGGTGCAGTCTTTAATGGTGAGACAACATCAGAATTGACAGGTTGGGATAACGCTGATTCACCTTACCTCTACTATGGAGGTGCAGGTATCAAGATGACTAATGGTCACTTGGTATTTACTGCTGAAGGTGCAAATGCTGATGGCGCACCAACAGTTTACTGGTTCGCAATCAACTCTAACCTTGGTTTGCCTAAGAATCCAGGTGAAAAACCTGAAGAACCTAAGGCACCAACACCACCAACAGCACCGGTTAAACCAGTCGTTAAAACAGTTGGTATCAATCCACAAGAACCAACACCTCCAACACCTCCAAAAGAGCCAGTGGCACCAACGCCACCAACTCCAGAGGTAGTTGAAGTTCCTGGTAAACCACAAGAACCAACACCACCAACAGGTCCAACGGCACCAACGCCACCAACACCAAAAGTGGTTGAAGTTCCAGAAAAACCGGTTGCACCAACACCACCAACAGGTCCAACGGCACCAACGCCACCAACACCAAAAGTAGTTGAAGTTCCTGCTAAACCAGTAGAACCTAAAACTCCTGAAAAACCAAGTGTTGTATGGCACAAGAACTATGTCGTTGAGAGAGTGTCTCACGTGGTACCACCGACTCCACCGACTACTCCACCAACACCACCAACACCTGTTACTCCTCCAACTCCAGTGACACCACCAACTACACCAACTCCAGATACAGAAGTTCCTGTAGTGCCTCAAGCTGAGTTGCCACAAACTGGTGAGCACACTAGCAATGCTGGATTTATTGGACTTCTTTCAATGATTTTTGCAGCCTTTTTAGGATTCTTCAAACGTCGTAAAGAAGATTAAGTGGTGCTATTAAATTAGTTCCCCATCAAAACTAGATTCTATTTAGGATCTAGTTTTTATTTTTGCTCGGTTTTCCTCCCTCATATCATTTCTATTTACTGGTGAAACATGTTATAATTGTTTTGAACGACTATTATAGAAAGATGCAAGGAGACGAGCATGGAAGAACTTAAGAAAATCGCTGGTGTAACCGCTGCCAAATATGTTGAAGATGGAATGGTTGTTGGACTCGGTACAGGGTCAACAGCTTACTTCTTCGTAGAAGAAATTGGCCGTCGTATTAAGGAAGAAGGTCTTAGTGTTGTTGGTGTAACGACATCAAGTCAAACCACTAAACAAGCTGAGGGCTTAGGCATTCCTTTGAAGGCAGTGGATGACATTGACAGTATTGATGTTACTGTTGATGGAGCCGACGAAGTAGACCCTCAACTCAACGGGATTAAAGGTGGCGGTGGTGCCCTTTTGATGGAAAAAATTGTCGCTACACCTACAAAAGAATATATCTGGGTGGTTGATGAGTCTAAAATGGTTGATCAATTAGGTGCTTTCAAATTACCAGTTGAAGTGGTTCAATATGGTGCTGATCGCCTGTATCGTGTCTTTGAGTCGAAGGGTTATAAGCCATCATTCCGACTTACGGAGCAAGGTGACCGTTTTGTTACAGATATGAAGAACTATATCATCGATCTTGATTTAGGTAAGATTGAAAATCCAGTAGCTCTTGGTGAAGAACTAAAAGCTATGACAGGGGTTGTTGATCATGGATTGTTCAATGGCATGGTTAACAAAGTCATCGTTGCAGGAAAAGACGGTGTTAAGGTCGTTGAAGTTAAGGCCTAGTCCGATTTTTATTCCCCTCACTTTTAATGAGGAAAACTAATTAATTATTTTCAAACTATTAAATAATATAGAAAGGCAAGAGGTAATTTCGAAAAGATTTTAGCTCTTTGTGGTGTTATTATGTCCAAATTTAACCGAATGCATTTAGTCGTTCTTGATTCAGTAGGAATTGGTGCTGCTCCAGATGCCAATGACTTTGTCAATGCAGGTGTGCCAGATGGTGCTTCAGATACCCTTGGTCATATCTCTAAATCAGTAGGATTGAATGTGCCAAATATGGCTAAGCTTGGTCTAGGAAATATTCCTCGTGAAACACCTTTGAAAACAGTACCAGCAGAAAGCAACCCAACTGGTTATGCAACAAAATTGCAGGAAGTGTCTCTTGGTAAAGATACGATGACTGGCCACTGGGAAATCATGGGTCTCAATATTACTGAACCTTTTGATACTTTCTGGAACGGATTCCCAGAAGAAATTCTCACTAAAATTGAAGAATTCTCAGGCCGTAAAGTCATTCGTGAAGCTAATAAACCATACTCAGGTACAGCTGTTATTGAAGACTTTGGACCTCGTCAAATGGAAACTGGTGAATTGATTATTTACACTTCAGCTGACCCAGTTCTTCAAATTGCTGCACACGAAGACGTTATCCCTTTGGATGAGTTGTATCGTATTTGTGAGTATGCGCGTTCAATTACTCTTGAGCGTCCAGCTCTTCTAGGGCGTATCATTGCGCGTCCTTACGTTGGTGAGCCTGGAAACTTCACTCGTACATCTAACCGTCGTGATTTGGCTGTCTCACCATTTGAACCAACTGTTTTGGATAAATTGAATGAAGCTGGTATCGATACTTATGCCGTTGGTAAAATCAATGATATTTTCAACGGAGCTGGTATCAACCATGATATGGGACACAACAAATCAAATAGTCACGGTATTGATAATTTGATTAAAGCTATGACTTCTGAAGACTTCAAACATGGTTTCTCATTCACAAACTTGGTAGACTTCGATGCTCTTTATGGACACCGTCGTGACCCACATGGATATCGTGATTGCTTGCACGAATTTGACCAACGTTTGCCTGAAATCATTGCTGCTATGCGTGAAGATGATCTCTTGATGATTACAGCAGACCACGGAAATGATCCAACTTATGCAGGTACAGACCATACTCGTGAGTATATTCCTTTCTTGGCTTATAGCCCATCATTCAAAGGAAATGGACTTATTCCAGTAGGTCATTTCTCTGACATCTCAGCAACTGTCGCTGAAAACTTTGGTGTAGATAAAGCCATGATTGGTGAAAGCTTCTTGGATAAACTTATCTAAAATGAAGCGCTATGCATTTTTGGTTCGTGGGATAAACGTTGGTGGTCGTCACAAGGTAGTCATGGAGGAATTTTGTCGTGAATTAGAAGAACTCGGTATGTCACATGTTTCTTCCTATATAAATAGTGGAAATCTTTTCTTTGATTCTACCTTGATGAAAGAGGAACTCCTCTTAGTTTTAGAGGAATTTCTAAATAAGGCTTATCCATTTATTAAGGTATTTTCTCTTTTTACTCTTGAAGATTATCAAAATGAAGTGGCCTCATTACCTAAGTGGTGGGAGGATGATTTCTATAGAAAAGACGTCCTCTTATTCACTGAAAGACTTGATAAGAACGAAATGAAGAAGGTTATTAACTCTTTAGAGTTGAAAGATGAAATACTTCATTTTGGTCAACTTGGTGTCTACTGGGTAAAGTATGATAAATCAACTTATAGCCAAACAGCTTATCATAAGAAGTTATTGAAAACACATTTTTATCCTGATATAACCATTCGAAATGCAAGAACTTTTTCAAAAATTGGTCACTTTTTAAGAATGAAATAAAATTAAGGGAGAAATAACATGTCGCTACTTGAAAAAATTAGAGTTACTCAAGCATTTTTGAAAGGCAAAGGAATGGAAGCACCTGAGTTTGGCTTGATTCTTGGATCAGGTCTTGGAGAACTGGCTGAAGAAATCGAAAATCCAGTCGTGGTAGACTACTCTGAAATTCCAAACTGGGGTCGTTCAACGGTTGTCGGTCATGCTGGTAAATTGGTTTATGGTGATCTTGCTGGACGCAAGGTTTTAGCCCTTCAAGGACGTTTCCACTTCTACGAAGGAAACCCACTAGAAGTGGTGACTTTCCCAGTTCGTGTCATGAAAGTTTTGGGCTGTAAAGGGGTTCTTGTTACAAATGCTGCTGGTGGTATTGGCTTTGGTCCTGGTACTTTGATGGCCATCACAGACCACATCAACATGACTGGTCAAAACCCATTGATCGGTGAAAACTTGGATGACTTTGGTCCACGTTTCCCAGATATGTCAAAAGCCTACACACCTGAATACCGTGAGACAGCTCATAAAGTAGCAGATAAATTGGGTATCAAATTGGATGATGGGGTTTATATCGGTGTGACAGGTCCTACCTACGAAACTCCAGCTGAAATCCGTGCATATAAGACACTTGGCGCAGACGCTGTCGGAATGTCAACCGTTCCTGAAGTCATCATTGCAGCGCATTCTGGCTTGAAGGTTCTTGGTATTTCATGTATTACCAACTTTGCGGCTGGTTTCCAAGAAGAATTGAACCACGAAGAAGTGGTGGAAGTGACAGAGCGCGTCAAAGGAGACTTCAAAGGATTGCTAAAAGCTATTCTTGCTGAACTCTAAAATATGATAGCTCGGGGAATAAAACCTATAACGTCATTACCCAAGTCGACTAGGTTAAGTTTAGCTGTTTTTGGAACCGGTATTGCTTCAGGTTTGGTAGGCATTCTTTGTCATTACCTTTTGGAGTTTATACAAATTCTTGTATTTGGTAATGATAAATCGAATTTATCGTCACAGTTTAACTCTGTAAGTCCCTTTCGACGATTTGCAGTATTGCTTGTAGTAGGTGTTTTCGCTAGTTTATTTTGGTATTTCCTTCAGAGACGAGTGTCCCTCCTTTCTATTAGTAAGGCTAAGCAACTCGTTGGTAAGAAGAGTCCAAATTTTCTTGGCCAAAGTCTACATGCTTTGATGCAGGTTGCAATCGTTGGAGCTGGTTCCTCAATTGGTAAAGAAGGAGCGCCTCGAGAATTAGGCGCTCTATTTGATGGTAGTCTCTCCAAAGCCTTGCATTTGGATGTTGTTGATAGACAATTGTTAATTGCTTGCGGGGCAGGCGCTGGCTTAGCTGCGGTTTACCAAGTCCCCTTTGCTAGTACACTGTTTGTTCTGGAAACCTTAGGTGTTGCTTGGAAATCAAAAAACATTGTTATCATTCTTGTGACAACTTACTTGTCAGCTTATTGTGCTCGCCCAATCGTTGGTAAGGAGGCAATGTATCAAGTCGGTAAAGTTAGCTCAGATCCTGCTAGTCTGATTCAGGTTATTGTTCTTGTATTAGTGATAACTCCGCTGGCGATGATGTTTAGCTTCTTAGCTAAAAAGGCTAGCAAAAGTCGTATTACTGATAAACGCATTCTGTGGACCATGCCACTATCTTATATAGTACTAGGTGGGATTGCAGCTTTATACCCTTTAATCATGGGAAATGGTCAGGTGCTAGCACAATGGTTATTTTCAGGTGGGGTTTCAGCATACCTACCTCTTATCCTTGTCGTCAAAGGACTTGTGGTATGTTTGCTTTTATGGGCAGGCTCTTATGGAGGAACCCTAACCCCTTCCTTTACTTTAGGTGCTGGATTGGGTTTCTTATTGACAAGTTGTCTTGAGATTTTTGGCTTATCACTCAATCCTACTCTAGGAATGTTACTCGGTGCAACCGTATTTTTAGGAATAACTTTAGATGCTCCTCTAACTGGGATAGCCTTAGTTCTAGGTTTTACTGGTCAAGGAGGGCTGGTAGCAGTACCACTAATCTTAGCGAGTCTACTATCGAGGATATTAAAAAATAGATGGAAGAAAAAACAATGAATATTCATTTTATCTTACACGAAACGTTTGAAGTCCCAGGAGCCTATTTAAAATGGGCACAAGACCGTGGGCATAATATCACATTAACCAATGTATATGAGGAAGAGCTTCTTCCTGAAACCGTTGAAGGTATTGATTTTCTAATTGTTATGGGTGGCCCTCAGTCACCTGATGAGGATCGTCAGGCCTTCCCTTATTATGACCCAGAGGCTGAGATTGCATTTATGCAAAAGGCAATTGCTGCTGATATCTATATTGTAGGGGTTTGCCTAGGTGCTCAACTTTTATCTGTTGCCTATGGTGGTAAGTACGAGCATAGTCCAGAACGTGAGATTGGTGTTTTCCCTGTAACATTAACTGAGGCAGGTTTAGCGGATGAGCATGTCAAAGGTTTTGGCAAAATCCTAAACACTGGCCACTGGCATGGTGATATGCCTGGATTGACTTATAATGCAGTTGTTCTTGCTACTAGTCAAGGTTGTCCGCGCCAAATTGTTCGCTTCAGTCCTAAACATTATGCCTTTCAGGCACACTTAGAGTTTGATCCTAAAGCTATTGATTTACTTATAGCTGCTGATGGTGAAGAGTATTTACGTAAGCAAAATAAAGAGTTACCTTTTGTTCAAACACCTGAACAATTGCGTGCCAACGATTATTCTGAAATGAACAAAAAGTTATACGATTTCCTTGATTCATTGACTCAAGCTTAATCCACTTTTAAAGTTGTTATTTATCCACTATATAATAGTAGAAAAATATTTAAAAATAAAAATTAAGAAAGGTAGAGCATGTGTTCTGATTTGAACACGAGCGGAAAGCTAGGAAAATAGATAATCTTCATTTGTTTTCTGTCTGCTTCTTTACCATCAAAAAATAGAAAGGAAGGGTAGTTCGGGTTTGAAACTGAACCCGGGCTAGAGGCTGTGTAAAAAAGATAAATCCTCCTAGATGCGAAGCATCTTTGTCGGATTTCCTATTTTTACTTTGCCTTTTTAACGCCCTTGGTATCTTATATTATGTCTATTCATATTGCTGCTAAGCAAGGAGAGATTGCTGATAAAATTCTTCTTCCAGGGGATCCATTGCGTGCGAAATTCATTGCTGAGAATTTCCTTGAAGATGCTGTATGTTTCAATGAGGTTCGTAACATGTTTGGTTACACAGGAACATACAAAGGTGAACGTGTCTCAGTAATGGGAACAGGAATGGGGATGCCATCTATCTCTATTTATGCGCGTGAGCTTATCGTTGACTATGGTGTTAAAAAATTGATTCGTGTGGGTACTGCTGGTTCATTGAATGAGGATGTTCACGTTCGTGAGTTAGTTCTTGCACAGGCCGCGGCGACAAACTCTAACATTATCCGTAACGATTGGCCACAATACGATTTCCCACAAATTGCAAGTTTTGATCTCTTGGATAAGGCTTACCACATTGCCAAAGACCTTGGTATGACAACACATGTTGGTAATGTCTTGTCATCTGATGTTTTCTATTCAAATTATTTCGAAAAAAACATTGAGCTTGGTAAATGGGGAGTGAAGGCTGTTGAAATGGAAGCAGCAGCACTTTATTACCTTGCAGCTCAACACCAAGTAGATGCTCTTGCCATCATGACTATTTCTGATAGTTTGGTCAATCCAGATGAAGACACTACAGCTGAGGAACGTCAAAACACTTTCACTGACATGATGAAAGTTGGTCTTGAAACACTAATTGCAGACTAGTGAATTAGTGACAAAAGCCTTTTTTACCATTTGCCAAGTCCGTCTAGGTTTTAAGACAAGACCAGTAGCTATGAGGAATTTTAGAAGCTCTTTGAAATCCGTATTTAATCATCCTTCCTTGGCGGTAAGGGCATAATGGTGCAGGATAATCGAGTTTTGCATGAATCTTGATGTGAGTATCAGTTTCAAAAACGAGTGAAATAATGATATTTGGGTCTTTAGTTCCGATTAATTTTGTGGCGTTCTTAATAAGTCTCATAAGTTTTCCTAATGATGGTTTGGTTGCTTTTCATTATAGCTCTTATGGGATTTTTGTCTGCATTCAAAAAGCTTTATAATCTTTACAGTGGTTTTACCCACTACAGAAATTATAGAGGCTTAATAAAAGGGAGAGCGAAAAGCTCTCTTTTTTTGCTTGATGAAACATAATATTTCTGATAATATAATCGTAATTAATTATGATTTAAGAGGAGCTTTCCCATGTCAGACATTTTACATTATATTGTTGAGCATCCATTTTATTGCCTTATTCTATTAGGAGTTGTTGTACTAGCCTGTGGGTTGGGGCCATTTTCAAGTAGTTCAACAGAAAACAAGCGCTCAGCAATTATTAATAAGCACTACAACGATACTTTTAAGAAATAAGAAGGGCTAAATGCAGTCAGAAAGCAGATATTAGAGATAGGCAAAAGCCTGTCTTTTTTGTATAATAGAAGATAACGATTAGTTTTTTTATAATCACAAGTAAGAACTAGGAAGATAAAAATGCCAAATATTGAAGAATTAAAACAACGACAGGAGAAGATTCGTAACTTCTCTATTATTGCCCATATTGACCACGGTAAATCAACCCTTGCCGACCGTATCTTGGAAAAGACTGAGACAGTGTCAAGTCGTGAGATGCAGGCGCAACTCCTTGATAGCATGGACCTCGAACGTGAACGTGGAATCACTATTAAACTAAATGCCATTGAGCTTAACTATACAGCTAAAGATGGTGAAACATACATTTTCCACCTTATCGACACACCAGGACACGTGGACTTTACTTATGAGGTGTCACGTTCTCTTGCTGCCTGTGAGGGTGCCATCTTGGTGGTGGATGCAGCTCAAGGGATTGAAGCTCAAACTCTTGCCAATGTTTACTTGGCCCTTGATAATGACTTGGAAATCTTACCAGTTATCAATAAAATTGACCTTCCAGCTGCAGATCCTGAACGTGTGCGTACAGAGGTTGAAGATGTCATCGGACTAGATGCTTCTGAAGCTGTGCTTGCATCAGCTAAGGCCGGTATTGGTATCGAAGAGATTCTCGAACAAATCGTTGAGAAAGTGCCTGCACCTCAAGGTGATGTTGAAGCCCCTCTCCAAGCCCTTATCTTTGACTCTGTTTACGATGCTTACCGTGGGGTTATCCTCCAAGTGCGTGTGGTTAACGGAATGGTTAAACCAGGCGATAAGATTCAAATGATGTCTAATGGCAAGACCTTTGATGTTACTGAGGTTGGTATTTTCACACCTAAAGCTGTTGGTCGTGATTACCTTGCGACAGGAGATGTTGGTTATATCGCAGCCTCAATTAAGACCGTTGCGGATACCCGTGTCGGTGATACCGTAACCCTTGCGGATAATCCAGCTGCTGAGCCACTCCATGGCTATAAGCAAATGAACCCAATGGTGTTTGCAGGTCTTTACCCAATTGAGTCAAATAAATATAACGACTTGCGTGAAGCCCTTGAAAAGCTCCAGTTGAACGATGCCAGTCTTCAATTTGAGCCTGAAACGTCTCAAGCCCTTGGTTTTGGTTTCCGTTGTGGTTTCTTGGGTCTTCTTCACATGGATGTTATCCAAGAACGTTTGGAACGTGAGTTTAACATCGACCTCATCATGACAGCGCCATCGGTAGTTTACCATGTTAATACTACTGACGGTGAGATGCTTGAAGTGTCTAACCCTTCAGAGTTCCCAGATCCTACACGTATTGATGCTATTGAAGAACCTTATGTTAAAGCTCAAATCATGGTTCCTCAAGAATATGTTGGTGCGGTTATGGAGTTGGCACAACGTAAACGTGGTGATTTTGAAACCATGGAATACATTGATGATAATCGTGTGAATGTTATCTATCAGATTCCACTTGCCGAAATCGTCTTTGATTTCTTTGATAAATTGAAATCATCTACACGTGGTTATGCAAGCTTTGACTATGAATTGTCAGAATACCACCGTTCACAATTGGTGAAAATGGATATTCTCCTTAATGGTGACAAGGTCGATGCCCTTAGCTTCATCGTTCACAAGGAATTTGCCTACGAGCGTGGAAAACTTATCGTTGATAAGCTTAAGAAAATCATTCCACGTCAACAATTCGAAGTGCCTATCCAAGCGGCTATCGGTCAAAAAATCGTTGCCCGTACAGATATTAAAGCCCTTCGTAAAAACGTCTTGGCTAAGTGTTACGGTGGTGACGTTTCACGTAAACGTAAACTCCTCGAAAAACAAAAAGCCGGTAAGAAACGTATGAAAGCCATCGGTTCGGTGGAAGTACCCCAAGAAGCCTTCTTGTCTGTGCTTTCAATGGACGAAGAAGAGAAATAAGAGTAATAGTCAGAATGTGATGTTCTGGCTATTTTTGTAAAAAAGTTATGATAAAGAAGATTCTAAAATTTCCCTTCTCAAAGCGTGGAGGGATTTATACTGCGACTATACTCACACTTTTCTTTTTAGGAAATGCTTATACAAAGCATAAATTTCACGAAAAAGCTGTAGAAGAGTTACAGACGGCCCTAAAAGCAGATAAGGTAACTTCCAATGAGATTTTTGGTAGCCGTCAACAATATGTTGCCATTAGTCATGAAGAACCCACTTACTATAATTCTGAAGATAATGTAGCTACAGAAATGATTGGTAGAAATCATTTTGTTCGCTATTACGATACCATGAGTAGTCTGCATCAAGCTCATTTCGTAGTTTATGATATTAACAAAAATTTTGAAAAGAAAATTATTAATTTGACCCCATATTTGAAGAAAATCAAAAATTTTAAAGATATTAAGGAGTTTGGTGTGTCTTTAAGAGAGATCGATGGTTATGATTATGTTTTCTTGACTCCTTCTCAAAGCGATAAGCAATTTGCTTATAATCTAGATACCAATCAATTTTTGACCAGAGACCTACCAGATTATTCTTACAGTAAAGATGAACTGCTATATTTCGGTGATAGGAGTTCTGCTCATAATCAGATGAATGATAGCACCATGTGGGGTTATTTAAAGAGAGAAGGAAACTTAGATGAGCTTTTAAGGAAGTCACCAGCCCCAAAGGACAGCTATTTATCTGCTCAGCTAAACCTTATCATAGAAATTGATAATGTAGACACTTCCAAAGAGGAGAATCAGATTAATCTATTTAATGACAATCCTGGAGTCAAGCATATTTACGAAGAAGCTGTAAATCAGACACATACAAATAGTAATACAATAAAGAAATTTAAAGTATTGACCCGTCAAGGCAAGGAAGGAGATTTCCCAGCTGGTCCAACTGAGCCAGTGAAAAGGAAAGGACCTGATAAACCAAGTGAACCAAAGAAAGTTTCAGAATTAAATGTTTTTCCTGATAATATTTTTCCTGTTAAAACCTTGAGTTTCAGTGAGATTCTTAACAAAAAGGCTCAACAAGACTATCAGAAAGACTATCGAGCTTACGAAAAAGCACGTCAAAAAGTTCAAAAGGATTACGATAGGGAATATAATGCTTATAAAAAGCAATTGACTCAATATGAGTCTTATAGAGATAGAGAGTACGAAAGACAATCACAAATCTATTTTTCTCCTGAAGAGCAAACAAATGATATTTTACATTGGTTGGGAACAAATGGAGAAGATACAATTGTAGTTTCTGTAGAGGATAGTGCTGGTATTAAGAAAAATATCCATTCTTTTGCTGATATAAAGGATTGGGTGGATAAACATGATTATGATTCCACTATTAAGTCAGACTTTAGAGACTACAAAGGGGGCGACTAAGTATTCTTGAATGTCTATGTGTCTTCTACAAACCCTTCACAAGCATTTTTCTCGGCTTTAGGCTATAATAGACAAAAAGGAATGTTGGGAGGGCCACTATGGATATCACGAGTTTTATTCCTAGTCAGCGACAGGCTATTCTGGAGCGTTTTCAGCAAGTGGAGGCCTTGGGATTAGGCGCAGTTCGTATTGAGTTGAAGGTTGCGAATCCTGTTGGCATCATCTATGAGTGTTACATTATGGCAGAGGAAAATTATTTTTCTGATCAAGCAGTGGTATCCTTCCGCATTCTCTATGAAAAAGACCTGGAACGCATTTCTTTGGATGTCGTAGATATCCCTGGTCGCTCAAGCTTGTCTAATTATCTCCAGTTAATAGAGATTTTTGAAGGCTTGCAAAATTATCTTAATCGAGAGTTTGCTAAGGTAAAAAATACATGAACATCTGATGGTTATCAGGTGTTTCTTTTGGTGATGGAAGTTCAAAATTTCACAATCTTTTTTTCACAAGATTGTCTGAAAACTGTGCTATAATGGTAACAGAATTGTGAAGTGATAAAAGTTTGTGAAAAAATGAGCAGACTTTGACACTTTGTGACTTATACTTGAAAGGAAAATTGGCTCTATCATTTTAGGGCCAGAAGGACTGTGTTCATGTCAGAAGAAAAGCAATTGTATGGTGCGGATTTAGTGGTTGATAGTTTGATCAACCATGATGTTGATTATGTCTTTGGGATTCCAGGTGCAAAAATCGATAGGGTTTTTGATACTTTGGAAGATAAAGGACCTGAATTGATTGTTGCCCGTCATGAGCAAAATGCTGCTTTTATGGCTCAAGGTGTTGGACGTATCACAGGGAAACCCGGTGTAGTATTGGTAACATCTGGTCCAGGTGTCTCAAATTTGGCTACTGGTTTGGTAACAGCGACAGATGAAGGAGATCCTGTTCTTGCTATTGGTGGTCAGGTTAAGCGTGCAGATCTTTTGAAACGTGCCCATCAATCAATGAATAACGTTGCTATGCTTGAACCGATTACCAAGTATGCTGCTGAAGTACATGATGCTAATATCCTTTCTGAAACGGTTGCTAATGCCTATCGCCATGCTAAGTCAGGGAAACCGGGTGCAAGCTTTATTTCAATTCCTCAAGACGTGACCGATGCTCCGGTCAGTGTTAAGGCTATCAAGCCTATGACAGATCCAAAACTTGGTTCAGCATCTGTTTCTGATATTAACTATCTCGCACAGGCGATAAAAAATGCCGTATTGCCGGTCTTACTTTTAGGGAACGGTGCTTCATCAGAAGCTGTAACTTACTCTATTCGCCAGATTTTGAAACATGTTAAATTACCAGTTGTTGAAACTTTCCAAGGTGCTGGTATCGTGTCACGTGACCTTGAAGAGGATACTTTCTTTGGTCGTGTAGGTCTTTTCCGTAACCAACCGGGGGACATGTTGCTTAAGAAGTCGGACTTGATTATTGCCATTGGTTATGACCCAATTGAGTATGAAGCACGTAACTGGAATGCTGAAATTTCAGCACGTATTATCGTAATTGATGTTGAACCTGCTGAGGTGGATACTTACTTCCAGCCAGAACGTGAATTGATTGGCAATGTAGAAGCAACCTTAGACTTGCTCTTGCCAGCTATTCAAGGCTACAAATTACCTGAAGGATCAGTTGAATATCTAAAAGGGTTAAAAAATACAGTCGTCGAAGATGTTAAATTTGACCGTCAGCCTGAAGAAGGTACCGTACATCCACTCGATTTAATTGAAGTTTTACAAGAACAAACGGATGATGATATGACAGTTACCGTTGACGTTGGTAGTCACTATATCTGGATGGCTCGTTATTTCAAATCTTATGAACCACGTCATTTGCTTTTCTCAAATGGGATGCAAACTTTGGGGGTTGCTCTTCCGTGGGCCATCTCTGCAGCTTTGGTTCGTCCTAAGACAAAAGTCATTTCTGTTTCTGGTGACGGTGGTTTCCTCTTCTCAGCACAAGAATTGGAGACAGCAGTTCGATTGAAATTGCCAATTGTTCATATTATCTGGAACGATGGCCATTACAATATGGTGGAATTCCAGGAAGAAATGAAGTACGGTCGTTCATCTGGGGTTGACTTTGGTCCTGTAGATTTTGTAAAATATGCTGAGAGCTTTGGAGCGAAAGGTTATCGTGCAACAAGTAAAGAGGAGTTTTCTAGCTTGCTCCAAGAAGCCTTGGCTCAAGCTGTAGATGGACCAGTCCTTATTGATGTTCCAATCGACTATAAAGATAATATTAAACTCGGCGAAACTATTTTGCCAGATGAATTTTACTAAAAAGAGGGTGTAGACATGTCTGAAGCCATAAAATTATTTCAATATAATACTTTGGGAGCCTTGATGGCTGGGCTTTATGGAGGTACTTTAACAGTTGGTGAATTATTGGAGCATGGAGACTTGGGTCTTGGAACATTAGATTCTATTGATGGGGAGTTGATTGTTCTTGATGGTAAAGCCTATCAAGCTAAAGGCTCTGAAGGTAAAGTCGAAGTGGTAGAAGTTTCTCCAGATGAAAAAGTTCCCTATGCAGCAGTCGTACCTCACCAAGCTGAAGTTATCTTCCGTCAACGTTATGAAATGACTGATAAAGAACTTGAGGATCGTATTGAATCTTACTATGATGGGGTTAATCTCTTCCGTTCTATCAAAATTAAGGGTCATTTTAAACATATGCACGTGCGCATGATTCCTAAATCAAATGCGGATATTAAGTTTGCTGATGTTGCCACTCGCCAACCTGAGTACGAGGTAGATGATATTTCAGGTACCATCGTTGGTATTTGGACGCCAGAAATGTTTCACGGTGTGAGTGTTGCTGGTTATCACCTTCATTTTATTTCAGACGACTTGACATTCGGTGGTCACGTTATGGACTTTGTTATTGAAAATGGTATTATCGAAGTTGGACCAGTTGACCAACTCGATCAACGTTTCCCAGTTCAAGACCGTCAGTATCTCTTTGCTAAATTCAATGTCGATGAGATGCGTGAAGATATTACCAAGGCTGAATAAAATATTTTAAAGATATCAATCGATTATAGTTAGAACTTTCCTAGATGATTAGGAAAGTTTTTTTGTTTTTATAATTATTTCGATATCGAAATAGTTGACAGATGTAATTATAGATGTTACAATTCGTGATATAAAGTTCGATATGGAACTAAAATTCAAAGAAAGACATGGTGTTTTATAATGGATTATTTGAAAGTGCTAGTCGAAGAGATCCATTCAGTTGTAGTGGCAACGGTTGATGAAACGGGACATCCGCATACAGCTGTTATGGACATGATGTGGGAGGACGGGAAAACAGTTTATTTTTTGACTGCCGATTTTAAACCCCTCTACAAACGGCTTAAGGAAGATGGACGTGTAGCAGTGACAGGGATGACTCAAGGTGCCGGAACTATGGATCGTAAATCTATTTCCCTAACCGGTCAGGTGGAATGGATTGGAAAAGAGCATTTAGAAGAGTTGTTAAAAGCCAATCCATACATGTATGAGATTTATCCGACGGAGGAGGGACGTAGTCACCTACAAGTCTTTCGTTTTAAAAATTCAGTAGGCAATTTTTATGATTTGACGCAATTGCCTCCCTATCAAGCAAGATTTGAAATTGAGGGATGATAAGATGACAAAGATTCAAGATGCAAAGAGAATCATTGAAGAAGCAGATAAAATTGTGATCGGAGCGGGAGCTGGCTTATCTGCAGCGGCTGGCTTAACCTACTCAGGCTCACGTTTTGAGGTTTTCTTTAAAGATTATATTGCTCGTTATGGCATGCAGGATATGTATTCTGCAGCATTTTATCCTTTTGAGACCGCTGAGGAGCGCTGGGGTTATTGGGCTAAGCATATATATCATAATCGTTACCAACCGGAGGGATTTTCGCTTTATAGAGATCTTTTCGACTTGGTTAAGGACAAGGATTATTTTGTGATCACGACCAATGTAGATGGGCAGTTTATGAAGACAGGATTTGCTCCGGAACGTTTCTTTGAAGTGCAGGGCAACTACGGAGAGTGGCAGTGCTCCGTTCCTTGTCGTCAGAAAGTCTTTGATAATAGAGGAGCTGTCATGGAGATGCTAAATGAAATCAAGGACTTGAAAATTCCAACCGACTTGATACCGTATTGTCCTCATTGTGGAGCGCCAATGACCATGCATTTACGTGTAGACCAGGCTTTTGTCCAAAATGAGACTTGGGAGGCTTCTTATGAAGCTTATCTAGGATTTTTAGAAGGGATGGAAGATCAAAAGGTTGTCTTCTTAGAATTGGGTGTCGGATACAATACGCCGACCATCATTCGCTATCCTTTTGAGAAAATGACAGCATGTCCGCTATCCAGCACCGGTGACAGCCGACTTTCTCTACCAACAAGACCGTTATTTACAAGAAAAACTATTAGAAAAAGGAGTTGTAGACTTAAAAGACTTGACTCCGATTCGGCCCAATCTCTACCTGTGGCAAGGCGATATCACTCGTCTGGCGGTTGATGCCATTGTCAATGCGGCCAACAGTAAGCTTTTAGGCTGTTTTGTACCTAATCATTCTTGTATTGACAATGCCATTCACACAGCTGCGGGGGTTGAACTACGTTTATCCTCTCCTTGCTCCTGCAGGAGCAAGGAGAGGATGAAACTACGGGTCAGGCAAAGATGACCAAGGCCTATAACCTACCTTCCCGCTATGTCCTTCACACAGTTGGGCCTATTATCTATGACGAAGTGACAGATTTGGAAAGACAACAGTTGGCCTCTTCGTACGAAGAGTGTTTGAACTTAGCTTATGAAAAAGGTCTGAGAAGCTTGGCCTTTTGTTGTATCTCAACAGGAGAATTTCGTTTTCCAAATGAAGAGGCAACTAAGATTGCGATAGAGACGGTTCTACAGTTCCAGAAAGAACACCCTGATATGGTAGTTATATTCAATGTTTTTAAAGATATTGATTATACGATTTATCAAGCATTATTAAAAAAATAATGTTTCTATATAGAAGTAGTTGATGGATGTAACAGACAGTGATACAATAACTTTAATATTTCGATATCGAACAAAAAGGAGACATAATGGACAAGATGTTAGGGGGCTACCAAGCTCTACAGATTCGATTGTTAAACGGGCGTATTTTTCAATAACTCTTGAGCAAAGAACCAGAAGCTCAATATAGAAGTGAACAAGGAAAAATTTTAACAGTGCTTTGGCAAAAAGAAGATGGTCGAGCAACTGCGACAGATATCGCCCTTACTTCAGGACTAGCCAACAATACCTTGACTAGCATGATTAAGAAATTAGTTGACCAGGGCTTGGTTACGATTGAACAGAGTGACCAGGACAAGCGCAAGAAGTTTGTCGTTTTGACCGAACTTGGTTGGGCGCAAAAAGAAATTGGAGACCGTGTCAGCAAAGAACTAGGAGAGATTTTCTACCAAGGCTTTTCAAATCAAGAAATCCGAGAATTTGAAGCCTATCAAGAGCGTATTATCACAAATCTAAAAGCTAAAGAAAATGATATGTAGGGAAAGGAAGTAACAGTTATGATTGGAATAACAGGTGTAACAGGGAAATTAGGCTCTTATGTGGCTGATCTTGTCGATCAGCAAGGAATTTCTTCTATCCATCTGGCAAGAAGCCCAGAGCGTGCAAAAGTCTACGCGTCAGCGGAAATTCGTAAGATGGTGTATGCCAATACTCCAGAGGTGGTTGAGGCCTTAAAGGGAATCGATGTCTTATTGATGGTCTCTGCTCGGGAAAATCCAGAGCGTGTTGAGGAACACAAGAGTTTTTTAGATGCCGCAAAGCTTGCTGGAGTGCAGCATATCGTCTATACCTCCTTTTACGGAGCAGATGAAAAAGCAACCTTTATCTTGTCTCGAGATCATGCCCAGACGGAAGCCTATATCAAGAAGTTAGGATTCACCTATACATTTTTGAGAGATAATTTTTACTTGGACTTCTTTATTGATATTGCTCTTGAAAATGGAGAAATTCGTGGTCCGGCTGGCAGGGGCCGTGTGTCAGCTGTTGCCCGTAAGGACACTTCTAGGGTCGCAGCAGAGATTATCTTAAACCCTAAGGAATGGGAAAATCAAACCTTGAATCTAACAGGACCAGAGAATCTTTCTATGGAAGAAATCGTAGAGCTTCTCTCAAAAGAGACCGGTAATGCCATCACGTATGTAGACGAATCGGTAGAAGAGGCCTATGAGTCACGGAAAAAATGGCCAGCACAAAACTGGGAATACGATGCTTGGGTCAGTACCTATACAGCTATCAAAGTTGGAGAACAAGCTGGGGTTTCAACAGTTGTCGAAAAAGTCTTAGGACGTCCAGCTATGAGTTTGGTAGAAGTTGTAAAATCTAGTTTATCGCAATAGAATTGTCAAAGAAGCATGACGTTCTGTGTATAGATTGAGGGGATAGTAATGAAAGCAGTTGTTGTGAGCACTCCAGGTGGGCCAGAGGTATTAGAAGTTGTCGAACGACCCAAACCGGTCCTGAAGGCAGGTTGGACCCTGGTGAAAATCCAAGGCTTTGGCATCAATCACAGTGAAATTTTTACCCGCAAGGGACAATCACCATCTGTAAAATTTCCTCGTGTGTTAGGGATTGAGTGTGTCGGTCTTGTGGAAGAAACGACACGAGAGGATTTGAAGATTGGCCAGCAAATCATTTCCATTATGGGGGAGATGGGGCGAGCCTTTGATGGAGGCTATGCAGAGTATACCCTTCTCCCCAATGAGCAGATTTATCCAATCAAGACAGAACTTGATTTGGAAAGTTTGATAGCCCTTCCGGAAACCTATTACACGGCTTTTGGCTCTTTTCTTAATCTCAAGATAGAGGAGAAAGAAAGCGTGTTAGTTCGTGGAGCAACCAGTGGTGTAGGAATTGCCTTTGCTAAACTGCTGAAAGGACAATTTCCTGAGATTCACCTGGCAGGAACTAGCCGAAATCTAGCTAAGGAAGAGCAACTGAAAGTGGTCGGATTTGATCAGGTGATTTTGGAAAAGGATGGTGTCTTGCACACGAAAGAGCAGTTCGATAAGGTCTTGGATCTTGTTGGTCCCAGCACTATTCTCGATACTTTTGCGCGGACAGCAGAAGGTGGGATTATCTGTTCTTGTGGGCTACTGGGTGGTCAGTGGACTGTTCCAGACTTTGATCCGATCGAGATGCACTCTCGCAATCTCTACTTGACGACCTTTGCTTCTGGCAATGTGTCTCATGACAAGCTCCAGGCTTTGGTAGATTTTGTCGAGCAGTATCGCGTGGATGTACGGCCTGAAAAAGTTTATCAGATTGACCAAATTCAGGAAGCGCATGCTTATCTGGAAGGAAGCCATTCTTTTGGTAAAGTGATCGTAAAAAATGAGGAAGATTAAATGATTGAATACAAACATGTAGCCTTGCGCTACACGGAAAAGGACATTTTGAAAGATGTCAATCTCCGCATTGAAAATGGAGAATTCATGGTGCTAGTGGGTCCTTCAGGATCTGGTAAGACCACCATGATCAAGATGATTAACCGTCTTTTGGAGCCGACAGATGGCAATATCTATATGGATGGAAAACGCATTAAGGACTATGATGAACGGGAGTTACGTCTCAGTACTGGCTATGTCCTTCAGGCTATTGCCCTATTTCCTAACTTGACAGTTGCCGAAAATATTGCTCTCATTCCTGAGATGAAGGGCTGGAGCAAGGAGCAAATCGCTTCTAAAACAGAGGAACTCTTGAACAAGGTTGGCCTGCCTGCTGCAGAGTATGCAAATCGCATGCCTAGTGAATTATCGGGTGGAGAGCAACAGCGGATTGGCATTGTGCGAGCTATCATTGGGGAACCAAAGATTCTATTGATGGACGAACCTTTTTCAGCCTTGGATGCCATCTCTCGCAAGCAGTTGCAAGAATTGACCAAGGCCTTACATAAAGAATTCGGCATGACGACCATCTTCGTAACACATGATACGGATGAGGCCTTAAAATTAGGGGATCGAATTGCAGTTTTGCAGGATGGAGAAATTCGTCAGGTCGCAGAACCTGAAACAATTTTAGAAGCGCCTGCGACAGACTTTGTAGCAAACTTGTTTGGAGGTAGCCTTCATGTCTAATTTGATTTCAACATTTCAAGAACGTTTTGGGGACTGGTTAACGGCCCTCGGACAGCACTTACAATTGTCTCTTTTGACCTTAATTATTGCAATTTTCCTCTCAATTCCTTTGGCCATTTATCTTAGCACGCGCGAACGTGCGAGTAACTGGGTCTTGCAACTCGCTGGTGTCTTTCAAACCATCCCTTCCATGGCCCTTCTGGGACTCTTTATCCCTATTATGGGAATTGGAACGCTTCCAGCTTTAACAGCTCTAGTCATTTATGCGATATTCCCAATTTTGCAAAATACTATTACAGGATTGCGTGGGCTTGACCCTAGTTTGGAAGAAGCTGGGATTGCCTTTGGGATGACCAAGTGGGAGCGCCTTAAGAAGTTCGAGATTCCACTGGCTATGCCTGTGGTGATGTCAGGGGTAAGGACTTCTGCGGTAATGATTATAGGGACTGCGACCTTGGCAGCCTTGATTGGGGCTGGAGGACTTGGTTCCTTTATCCTTCTAGGTATTGATCGAAGAAATTATAGCTTGATTCTGATTGGGGCCATTTCCTCAGCACTTCTTGCTATTTTATTCAATATTGTTCTAAAATGGATGGAAAAGGCCAAGTTACGCACGATTTTTGCAGCTTTCGCTATTATGGTCCTTGGTTTGGGAGCAAGCTACGCACCAAGCATGATGCCTCAGAAAGAGAAAGAAAATCTAGTCATAGCTGGTAAATTGGGACCTGAGCCAGAAATTCTCATGAATATGTACAAGCTTCTCATTGAGGAAAATAGTGACATGACGGTGACGGTTAAGCCTAACTTTGGGAAGACAGATTTCCTTTATCAAGCGCTTAAAAAGGGTGATATCGATATCTATCCAGAATTTACAGGGACCATTACAAGCTCACTTTTGCAGCCAGCTCCTAAAGTCAGCAACGACTCCAAAGAAGTTTTCGAGGTTGCGCGTGATGGTATAAAGAAACAAGATAATCTAGCCTTGCTCAAACCCATGGCTTATCAAAACACCTATGCGATTGCTGTTCCGAAAAGTATTTCGAAAGAGTATAATCTGAAGACGATTTCTGATCTCAAGAAAGTTCAGGACAAGCTCAAAGCTGGTTTCACTCTGGAATTTAACGACCGTGAGGACGGAAACAAAGGACTTCAATCAGTTTATGGACTAAATCTTAATGTAGCTACCATGGAGCCGGCACTTCGCTATGAGGCAATCCAACAAGGCAATATCCAAATAACAGATGCCTATTCAACAGACCCAGAAATTGCTCAATATGATTTAGTTGTTCTAGAGGATGACCAACACCTCTTCCCACCTTACCAAGGGGCACCCCTCATGAAAGAAGCTCTTCTTAAGAAACATCCAGAATTGGAAGGCATTCTGAACAAGTTGGCCGGCAAAATCACAGAGAGCCAAATGAGTCAGATGAACTACCAAGTGGGAGTAGAAGGAAAACCTGCTGCTAAAGTCGCACGTGAGTTTTTGGTCAAACAGGGACTATTGAAGAAATGATCAAGCAAGAAAAAATACAAGAAACTCTTCTGCGACTCTGTAAGCACTATGGAGAACAAAATTGGTGGCAATCGGATAACAAGATTGAAGACTTGGTATCGACTATTCTGATCCAGCGAATAACAGAGAAGAATGCTAAGTTGGCTTTAGCTGGTCTTATGGATGTCATGACAGTAGAGGATATCCTGGCTTTACCGCTAGAAGATTTACAGGAACGTATTCGACCTGCCGGATTTTTTAAGCAAAAGTCTCAAACGATTAGAGGACTTCTGATCTGGTTAAGAGAAGTTGGTGGTTTTGAGGTTCTGTCCAAGATTGGAACAGAAGATTTACGGAAGCAACTTTTGAAGTTAAAAGGGATTGGACCAGAGACTGCAGATGCACTTTTACTTTATCTTTTTGATCGTCCAGTTTTTATTTCGGATGAATATGCGAGAAGACTTTTTCGACGCTTAGGATTTGGAAACTTTGATACTTATAATGACATGCATGCTGTTTACGGTAACGTCTTGGAGGGACTTACTCTCAAACAATGCCAAGAGATTCATGCTGTCATTGATGAACATGGGAAAGCTTTTCGCAAAAGTAAAGGCCAGTTAGACGAAAGTTGGTTATGATAAAAAAATTCTAGGACTTCTTGTCTTAGAATTTTTTTAGTTATTATTTGTCTGTTTTCTTTCCAATTTTCAGATATAATAAGAATAACAATTTAAGGAGCTGTCTATGTCAATGAATCAATATACCATCCCACAATTTATCGTCGATGCTTTTACAGATACCGTTTTTAAAGGCAACCCAGCTGCTGTTTGTCTTTTGGATGAATGGTTGTCAGATAATACCTTACAGAATATTGCCAAAGAGAATAATCTTTCTGAGACAGCTTTTACGGTTAAAAATGATAATCACTACGAATTACGTTGGTTTACTCCCGGTGGAGAAATCGATTTGTGCGGCCATGCAACCTTGGCAACGGCTTTTGTTCTTTTTAGATTTTTTGAAAAGGATGCTGAAAGTCTAACTTTTGCAACACAGAGTGGGGAACTTTTAGTTACCAAAAAAGGTGAGTACTATGAGCTGAATTTTCCAGCATATTCCATGCAACAGGTTGCGGTCACAAGTGAGATGGAAGAAGCAATCGGGGTCCGTCCACTTGAAGCATGGCTTGGAAGAGATCTAGTTTGTATCTTGCCACATGAAAATGATGCCATCAATGCAAGTCCAGATTTTGATAAAGTAAAAGCTTTAGATGGGCTCCTCCTGAATATCACTGCAAAAGGAAGCGAGTATGATACTGTGACTCGAAGTTTTGCCCCAAAATTATCAGTCAAGGAAGATCCAGTCTGTGGCTCAGGACACTGTCATGTCATTCCTTTGTGGGCTAATAAGTTGGCACAAGCTGAATTTAGGGCTTACCAAGCCTCTGAAAGGAGTGGACTGCTCTTTTGTCGTCTAGCAGGAGATAGGATTTACCTTGCAGGTAAAGCTGCCCTTTATAGTCGTGGTGAAATTTATGTCATGGACTAAATTTCTGTCGATTACGAAAACGTAGAAGTATTAGTGACAGTAATGAAAACAAAATCTCAGTCGAAAGATGTCTAGCTCAGCTAGGCATTTTAAATTTCACAACATTTTTTAAAGAATTTTCAGAAAAGACTTGACAATTTTGAAAATAAGCGTATTATAAGACTATGAACTTTTAAAAATAGTAATTTTACTATATTAACTCATGTCGACTACGGATGGTATGGTAAAGTGACTATATGGTTCTAATAACTATTCTATAGAGCGTTGCGTCCGAAAGTCATTCCTGACACGGCTCTTTAAAAACAAAAGGAGAAGATTATGAAAACAGAACCGATTCATCGTACTAGTATGTGGAAATTTAAGTTAAGTGCTGCCACCATGACTTTGATTCCCGCTGCCGTGGGGATTAACTATGTTGCCAAAGCCTTGGCGGAGGGGTTAAAGTTACCCGTTTGGCTGGGGTCTTTGGGAACCTTTCTTGCCAGCATGTTGGCTGGGCCGGTTGCCGGTGCCATCAGTGGTTTCATCAACAACGTGATCTATGGGCTGACCTTATCGCCAATTTCAACCGTGTATGCGATTACCAGCATCGGAATTGGGATTGCTGTCGGAGTTTTGCACGCCAATGGGTGGTTCTCGTCAGTGCGACGAGTATTTGTTTCTGCTATTATTATTGCCTTCGTTTCAGCTGTCATTTCAACGCCACTCAACGTCATCTTTTGGGGTGGTCAGACCGGTATCGCTTGGGGTGACTCATTGTTTGCGGTAATGGTCGCCAATCATGCACCGGTGTGGCTGGCCTCATTTACCGATGAGTTTGTCTTGGATATTTTGGATAAAGTCTGCGTGGCCTACCTGGCATTCTTCATCTATCGTCAGCTGCCGAAGCGGATGGTGCACTTCTTTAGCGGTGATAAATGATGACTGATCAAACATTGATTTCTGGAGCGCCACGGGTCAAGCTCAAGTGGTACCAGGTGATCGATCCGATTACTAAGCTCTTGTTCATCTTGGACATGACGTTGTTGAGCTTTACCAGTATGAATTTATTGCTTCAGGCCGGATTAATTCTTGTCGCAACACTGCTATTGTTATTTTCCAAATTGAGTTCTACCATCTTTAAGGCGCTGGGATTCAGCCTGTTTCTGATTTGCACCATGCTGATCATCCAAGGGTTATTTTACAGTCGGAATCAAACTGTGCTGTTTTCTGTGCTTGGGATGTCGTTCTACAAAGAAGGCCTGATTTACGCCACCACTCTGGGTTGTCGAGTATTGGTGATTATTTTGACCAGTGGCTTTTTTATGGTGACCACGAGTATTTCAGAAAACGCGGCCTATTTGGAACTGTCCGGATTGTCTTATAAAACCGTCTACGTTCTGATGTCGGTGTGTTATATTTTACCGGAAATGATGCGCAATATGCGGAAAATCCAGCAGGCACAAAAAGTTCGAGGAACCAATCCGCAAAAAACGTTGATTCAGAAATTAAAGTCAGTCCTGCCGGTTCTAATTCCATTGGTGATTAAGACCTTGGATCAATCGATGACGCGGTCGATTTCTCTCCAACTGAGAGGTTTTGATAATCTCAACCGGACTGTCAGAACCTCCCAGCGCGTGTATCGCCTGTCGCGGACGCTGCACATTGGTCTGACTGGATTGGCAATTTTATTGATTGGGTGGAAGATATGGACGAAGATAAACGGATTGTAATTGAAAATTTGACTACCCGTTATCCGGGTACTGAGCAACCACAACTGCGTCAGATTAACGCGGAGGTTCATACCGGCCAGGTGGTTGGGATTATCGGGAATAGCCACTCCGGCAAATCGACTTTGTGCCATGTGCTAGCAGGGGTCATTCCCAAAATTGTGTCTGCTGAGATTGAGGGCGACTGGCACATGTTTGGCCAGCGAGTGTCCGACAATTGGCCCGTTTATAATGCCATGAATGGAGTTGTACTGCAAAATCCAGCTGGCCAACTAAGCGGGTTGGCAGACACGGTTGCCGATGAAATCGCCTTTGACTTGATTAATCAGGGAATGGCTGAAGGACTGATTCAAAAACGGGTTGAAGAAGTTGCCACGCAAATGGGGCTGATTGAACAGTTGAATTTGCGTCCCGAGAGCCTTTCCGGTGGTCAGAGCCAGCGGTTGGCAATTGCCACGGCGATTGCGGCTAACCCGGCTGTTTTGATTATGGATGATCCGACCAGTCAGATGGATCCCCTTGGCCGCCGACAATTTTTCCAATGGCTGGCCCAAGTCAAAGAGACGACTGTCTTCATTGTCACCAGTGAAATTGACGATTTGTGCGAAGTCGCCGACGTTGTGTGGGTGCTGCACGAGGGTCAAATGGTAGCCCAGGGTAGGCCGGGTGAGGTGTTTAATCATTTGGCAGCTGACTGGCAGATTCCAGCCCCGACAATCCAGCAACTTGCTCAAAAAATGGATTGGCACTTGGCTGATGGCCGGTATCCGGTGAATGACGCTGATCTGAAGGAGGTTCGTTATGCCCACAATTGAACTGAACCACTTGACATTCACTTATCCGGAACGGTCCTTTAGCTTGGATGTTGAAGACAAACACTTCGCCGATCCGATGGTGGCGATTGTCGGCCAAAATGGTGCCGGCAAATCAACGCTCTTCAAATTGTTGACGGGCTTGCTGACACCACAAACCGGTGTGATTAAGATCGATGGAGAAAATTTTAATGATCTTAAACCAGTCGAAAAGTTACTGAAGGTTGGGATTACTTTTCAGAATCCTGACGATCAGCTTTTCAACCCGACCGTTCAACGAGAGGTGGAGTGGAGTGTCGCGCAGGTCATGGATGACCACGACACGATTACGAGGCGGGCTTTAGCTGCTCTAAAAAGAGTTGGCTTGGATGATAAAACAGCTGAAAGTCCATATGACCTGTCATTGTCGGAACGCAAGCTGTTGAGCGTTGCCACAGTTTTGGCAGTGGATCCGGCGATTTATTTATTTGATGAGCCGATGATGTCGCTTGATTGGGAAAGCCGGCGCAAGTTGACCGCAATTTTCCATCAGTTGGCTGATTCGGGCCACCAAGTTGTGACCATCACCCATGACATGGATTGGGTCGCCGCCGAGTTTGAGTCGGTGTATGTTATGGAACACGGGAAGTTTGGCTTCGCCGGCAGTCCACGGGAATTGTTCAGCGATCACGAACTTGTCCAGCGAGTGGGATTACTACCACCGCGGATTATGGACATAGCGGAGTCGCTGGGTGATTCACAGACATATTTATCGGTTAATGATTATTGCCAGAAAAATCGAGATGTATAGAAAAAGTCACCTCTGCGGGTTTTCCAGGTTGAAGGATTAACTTCAGCTTCTGGCAAGAACTCACATGGGTGACTTTTGTGTTTAATAATGATTCATGATCATCGGGTGCTTCTTCAGATCACTCGGTTTGATTTTACTTTGTTTCATGGTCATAATCATATACCATTTCTTCGGTTCTTTTTATATATTCCTCGAATGGTCTCCATCCCCTTAATCGTGGATGAGGCAGTCCGGAGACTTCGATAAAATTTATTCCGTCGCTTAATTGGCCTATGATCTTGTTCTATTAAATTGTTCAGATACTTCACAGTTCGATGTTCTGTTTTGGTGTATAATCCGTTTCTCTGTAACTTTCTAAATGCAGATCCTATAGGGGGTGCTTTATCTGTTACGATGACTCTAGGTTGTCCAAATTGTTTATGGAGTCGCTTTAAGAAAGCATACGCCGCCTGAGTATCTCGTTTCTTTCGTAACCAGATATCCAATGTTAAACCGTCCGCATCAATCGCTCGATAGAGATAATGCCAACGCCCCTTAATTTTGATATAGGTTTCATCCATTTTCAACGAATAGAAGGACTGTTTATTTTTCTTTTTCCAGAGATGATAGAGGATTTTACTGTATTCTTGAACCCACCGATAAATCGTAGTGTGACAAACATTTATTCCACGGTCATAAAGCAATTCCTTAACTTCACGATAGCTCAGATTGTAACGTAGGTAATAACCAACAGCGACAATGATGACGTCTTGTTGGAATTGTTTGCCTTTAAAATGATTCATCTCTCAAGCCTTACTAACCTTTTTTCTGCTCTTTGAGAAGCTGAAGGTCGTGCCAGTAACTATCTCTTTGGTTTGATCAATTCCGTCATTTATCTTGTGCTTGCCCTTCAAAAAGGCTTCTACGGTGAGGTTTTGACAACTCTCTATTTCACCATCATGCAGCCGATTGGTCTCTTGGTTTGGATTTATCAAGCCCAATTCAAAAAAGAACAGCAGGAATTTGTTGCTCGTAAATTGGATACGGTTGGATGGACCAAGTACCTATCAATTAGTATACTTTGGTGGTTAACCTTTGGTTTCATTTACCTTATCAACAGTCTCGTTGGTTGGTACCAATGGAGTAAGGCAGCTAAGAAAGCTTAGTACTTATGTTTATCAATTAATAAGAGGATCCAGTAGGGTCCTCTTTTTGAGTTTATTTCTCTTATGTAGAAGCTAGTGACGATGCTTATCACATTTAGAATAAAGATAGTAATGTACGTTTACCTAAATCCTTAAAAAGACCTAGATTGGTACTCTAGGCCTTTTTGTATTGTATTATAGAAATGAGAATTACATGTTATTGGAATAGATAGAGCCAAACATATAGCAAAAAAGTAATAATCAAGTCAATCACAAAACGAATTTGGTGGTGTGATTTGTTGAAATTTTTGTTATTTTGACCATTCAGGAGGGCGCCCCCGCAAATTGTCGAGCTAGCAAATAGCCATATATAAAATGCTAAGGTACGATTAACCATAACAAGGAGAAGGGCTAAGATACCAAGAATGGCACCAATTATGATAAATCCAGTTCCTAAGCTTTTTTTGCCTTTTAGAATAGCTGATACAGCTGCAGCAAGATGAATCAGGACAAAAGCAAGGGCTAAGAAGACTGTGATGATGCTAAAGATGAGATAAAGCGACATAGATGTTTCCTTTCTTAAATATGATTGCCTGAATGCTATTTTTTATGACTGATTTTATTAAGAATCATAAATGATACTACAAGATTTAAAACGATAACCAATAAGGTAAATAGAGAGTAACCATAAAGTATAATTGGAAATTCATTTTTGATATTGCATAGAGTAAACAAACTCGTTAGAATTCCCGTCAACAATCCAGGCACATATTTTCGAATAACGATTGTCTGAATCAGATGTCCTAAGACATGGTAGATATAAGCGATTATGGTGCTTGCGTAAATGCTATAGTTGTTAAACTGGTAACTAAGATATAGCGACGTCATTAGGATCAGAAATTGCTCCAAGACAATGGTATTGAAAGCAAAAGGTGTGTAATAAGAAAGGATTTGATTGTTTGGATACTGGGGTGATATTTTTTTGATAAAGGATGGCATCCAAACGATTTCTTCAAGTTCGTGAAGCATGAATAGGGCTGGAAAAAGAAAATAAAATTGCACGATGGACATTGAAGACACGCCTTTCTAGTTGGAACCCACTTTTAAAATCTCCAAATAAAACTGGATCACTTCTTGTTCGCTATAATTTTTACCTTTCTTCAACCACCAGCTGAGAGTTTCGATGAAATGGCTGACGACCAGGTGTTTGAGGTAGGAGTGAGGGAGAGTTGGATGGGCCTTAATCAGTTCGTCAGCTACCATTGGATAGACGTCATGCTCTAGTTCTTTTCGTAGTTGCCGGATGAAATAATCATTTTTAGAGAGCAAGAGACTGGTCACATGGTCTTGATTTTTCTTGAAATGCTGAAAGATATGGGCCAGGTAGTCTTGTGGTGAGAGGTGTTCAGCACGCTCAAAGAGATGGTGAAAGAGCTTTTGACAGAGTTCATCTAGCAATAATTCCTTACTCTCGTAATGGCTGTAAAAGGTCGAGCGCCCCACATCGGCTAAGTCAATGATTTCTTGAACCGTTATGGTTTCATAGCCTTTTTGGTTGAGTAACTGTAAAAAAGCACTATAGATAGCTTTTCGAGTCTTAGTAATACGACGATCCTGAGCAGTCATATGGACAATTTGAACAAACTGTTCAGTAACGTACACCCTAAACGGTTTGCTCCTATCCTTTCTGTTGTGAATGTTAGATAATGATATTGAACATGATGTTCATGAATCTATTATACCAGAGGATTAAGGATTATGAAGACAAAACATGCGGTCTGGCTGGCTTTTTTCTTGAATTTAGGCTATGCCATTGTTGAGTTTATTGCAGGAGGAATTTTTGGATCCAGTGCAGTTCTTGCTGATTCCGTCCATGATTTGGGAGATGCGATTGCTATTGGGATTTCAACCTTTTTGGAGAGTATTTCCAATCGTGAAGAAGATAGCCACTATACCTTGGGCTACAAGCGCTTTAGCCTTTTAGGGGCCATGGTAACAGCTGTGATTCTCATGACAGGGTCTGTTCTGGTTATTTTGGAAAATATAACGAAAATCTTTCACCCACAACCTGTCTATGATGAGGGGATTCTCTGGCTTGGAATCATAGCCGTCAGCATCAATGTGCTAGCGAGCCTCGTCATTCGCAAAGGGCAAACCAAGAACGAATCCATTCTCAGCCTGCATTTTCTAGAAGATACCTTGGGTTGGTTGGCTGTCATCCTAATGGCCATTGTTCTTCGATTTACCGACTGGTATATTCTGGATCCGCTCTTATCTCTTGCTATTTCCTTCTTTATTCTGTCAAAAGCCATTCCACGTTTTTGGAGCACGCTCAGGATTTTCCTAGATGCCGTACCAGAAGGGGTGAACATCCAGAAAATCAAGACGGATTTGGCAGAGTTGGACCATGTCGCTAGTATTAACCAGCTCAATCTTTGGACCATGGACGGCTTGGAAAAGAATGCCATTGTCCATGTTTGTCTGGAGCATGTCAAGCATATGGAGGTCTGTAAAGAATCTATCCGTACCTTGCTCAAAGAAAGGGGCTTTCAAAATGTTACCATTGAGGTGGATGAAGACCTGGCAACCCACCGAGCCCATAAGCGCAATATAGAGGAGTTGGAAGTGTGTCAAAATCATAGACATGGTCACCATCATTAAGAAACGTTATTTAAACTCTTAGAGTTTGTCTCTAGGGGTTTTTTTGATACTTAGTTAACTAAAGTAAGCCTTTTCATGATAAAATAGAACAAACGTGGAACAAGGAGTAGTTATGAGTAAAAGAGCTGTGTTGATGATGACTTTTGGGTCCCCAGAAGAGATTACCTATGAAGGAGTGGCAGAATTTTTCACAAATATACGACGTGGAGTTCGTCCTGAACGACATGAAATTCAGACCTTATATGACCATTACCTACGAATCGGTGGAACGCCTCTCCAAAGGATAACAAAGGAAGAAGTGGACTTGGTTGCTACTGCTCTTGGAAATCAAGCGTCGGTTTACTTTGCCAACAAATTTTCCCGCCCTTTTATCACAGATGTGATCAAAGAAATGGAGTTAGATGGAATTAAAGAGTGTTTGTGTTTGATTCTAGAGCCCCATTATTCATACTATTCTGTTATGGGCTATGAAAAATTTTTAGAAAGTGGTCAAATTAAGTTCAAAATTATCAAGGACTGGTACCGCGAACCTTCTCTGCTTCACTATTGGGCTGATGAAATCCGAAAGATTTTAGATCAGATTGGAGACGACAGTTATAAGGTGATTTTTTCAGCCCACAGTGTCCCAGTTTTGGCACTAGATTTTGGTGACCCTTATATCGATCAGATTTATGACAATAGTCGCTTGATTGCGGAGATTTTAGGGGTTGAAGAGGAGCAGTACACCAATACTTGGCAGAGTGAGAGTGATATTGGTATTCCTTGGATTAAGCCTGATGTCTTAGAATACCTTCGTAATGAGAGTGAACACCCGAACCACTATATTTTTGTTCCTATTGCTTTTATTAGTGAGCATATTGAGGTTCTTTTTGACAATGATGTGGAATGTAAGGAGCTTTGCCAAGAGCTAGGTGTAGCCTATCACAGACCTCCTATGCCAAATAGCGATCCTCGTTTAATCAAGGCACTTCTTTCGACAATTCAGTCTCATATAGACGGTGACTATAGTTACTATCAACCTCAGCTGGAGACCTTTGATGAGTTGGAAGCTCCATCAAGCACGAGTCAGATTTTGGAAGAAGAGAATGATATCCAAATGCCAGATTTTGTGAAGAAGTTAATTGCCAAGAAAGGCCGCGAAAATGTCAAAATGCCTTTCCTGGTCAAGAAAATGCTAGAAAAGAAGTATGGGAAAAAATATGATTAATTGCTCTTGTTTGAAAATAATTTGGAATGCTTGATTTGAGCCAGAGCTTAATTAAAAGTGTATACTAACAGTAACTAAAGAAAAAGAGGTAAACATATGAAATCTGCAGTTTACACTAAAGCTGGTCAGGTTGGTCTAGCAGAAATTGACCGCCCACAAATTGAGGCTCAGGATGATGCCATTATTCGCATTGTCCGTACCTGCGTTTGTGGTTCCGACCTTTGGAGTTACCGTAATCCAGAAATCGAAGAAGGGCATAGTAATAGTGGTCATGAGGCTATCGGAATCGTCGAAGAAGTTGGCGATGACGTTACTACGGTAAAAGCTGGTGACTTTGTTATTGCACCTTTCACACACGGTTGTGGTCAGTGTGATGCTTGTCGAGCTGGTTTTGATGGTTCTTGTGACAATCACCCAGGTAACAACTGGTCAGGTGGTGTCCAGGCTGAGTATATCCGTTTCCATTTTGCTAATTGGGCCCTTGTCAAAATTCCAGGTCAACCTTCAGATTACAGCGAAGGCATGCTCAAGTCACTTTTAACACTTGCTGATGTCATGCCGACCGGTTACCATGCGGCGCGTGTGGCTAATGTGCAAAAGGGTGATAAGGTGGTCGTTATCGGGGATGGTGCTGTTGGTCAATGTGCCGTGATTGCAGCTAAGATGCGTGGAGCTTCTCAAATTGTCCTTATGAGTCGTCACGAAGACCGTCAACAAATGGCCTTGGAGTCAGGCGCGACAGCAGTCGTAGCTGAACGTGGTGAAGAAGGCATTGCCAAAGTCCGTGAAATCCTTGGAGGCGGAGCAGATGCAGCTCTCGAATGTGTCGGTACAGAAGCAGCCGTCGACCAAGCTCTCGGCGTCCTCCATAATGGAGGACGCATGGGATTTGTCGGTGTGCCACACTACAATAACCGTGCCCTTGGTTCAACCTTTGCCCAAAACATTTCGGTGGCAGGTGGAGCAGCCTCAGTTACTACTTATGATAAACAAATTTTGTTAAAAGCAGTTCTTGACGGTGATATCAATCCGGGTCGTGTCTTTACTAATAGCTACAGCTTGGATGAGATTAATCAGGCTTATAAAGATATGGATGAACGCAAGACTATTAAGGCTATGATTGTACTTGACTAGGTCAGTTCTAGTTCTATCAAAGGCTTGGAAATGCAACAGTAAGTTGTATTCCCAAGCCTTTTTCTATGCTGTAAAGAAGATAATAGAATTTCTCAAATAAAAGATAAAAAAAGCCTTTCGTACAGGTTACGAGGGCTGTAATAAGGTTTGATGCTTGCTTCGATAGAAGTGAGATTAATTCTCCATTTCATAAAGTTGCGCTTCAATTTCTTCTAGAAAGGCTTTCTCAGTGGCGGTTTGATCATGGCTGTCCTTCCAAATAAGGTAGAAACCTTCATCACCTTGGTTAGTAGAAGGAAGAAAAACCAGTTCAGGATGATCTACAATTCCGTCAAGACACAGAGCGATGCCAAGACCTGCTTGAACTAGACGACTTGCGGTATAGAGAAGATTATAAGTAGCAACTACCTTATAGTCATAGTTGGCAAAGGCTGATTTGTCAATGTCGGATTGATTAGAGACAATGAGCGGATAGCTCACAATTTCCTCTACTCTGACTTGTTCGAGCTTTGTCAAGGGATGATTCTTAGGGACCAAAACACCCCACTGGTCTTTTCTAGGGAGTTGAATCATCTTGTATTTCGCTGGGACAGTACGTGTGAATACAAGTGCGAAATCAAGAGTGCCTTTGTCCAGCTTCTCATAAAGGCTATCGGCGTTATCGTCGTAAAAGTTGAGACGTATTTGAGGGTAGATTTCTAGCAAACTGCGACAGGCATCTGCTAAGAGATCGAAACTAGCTGTTTCAGCTGTACCTATATGAAGGTCTCCTCCAATGTCCCCTTTTCGGGTCAGATTTTCCTCTGTTTTACTGACTAATTGTAAAATTTCTTGTGCCCGATTATAAAGATACTGACCATCTTCTGTTAGGATCATCTCACGATTGGCTCGATGAAACAAAGAAACACCTAATCCCTCTTCTAACTCTTTGAGCTGTCGAGATAGGGTTGGCTGGGTAATGAGCAAGCGTTCAGCAGCGCGAGTGATATTTTTCTCCTGAGCGATGGTGACAAAGTAATGTAAAATCCGAATATCCATATCTCTAGTATAACATAACATGCCTTTTAGGCATAGTAGTTATAGAAAATAGATATTGTGGTATATTACTTAGAAGAGCTATAATAAACTTATCAATGAAGAAAAGAGAAAAAATGACTGAAATAATGAATTTTACACAAGAATGGGATAAGACTTTTAAACTCAGCGAAGAAGTCGAACATAAAAAGGTTACCTTTACCAAATGGGATGGTGGGGGAATCGGATTGAAAGTTAAAAATTGAAAGGAGCCTTATTATGTCAAAAATCAAACAAACAGCAGGCAAAGACGCCCTAGGAGACTTTGCGCCAGAATTTGCCCATTTTAATGATGATATTCTCTTTGGAGAAAATTGGAATAACCAAGATATTGACCTGAAAACAAGATGTATTATCACAGTTGTTGCTCTGATGGCATCTGGTATTACAGATCAATCCTTGTCTTACCATCTTGCGAATGCCAAGAAGCATGGGGTAAGCAAAAAAGAAATTGCTGCTATCATTACGCATGTGGCTTTTTATGCAGGCTGGCCAAAAGCATGGGCCGTTTTCAACCTGGCTAAAGCAATCTGGACGGAGGATATCCCGTCAGACGCTAGTGCAAAAGAAGTTTATCAAGCTTCAATAATTTTCCCAATTGGACAAGAAAATAGTGCCTATAAACAATACTTTATTGGCCAATCCTATTTAGCTCCAATCTCAGATAGAGGTTTCCCAATCTTTAATGTCACTTTCGAACCAGGCTGTCGCAACCATTGGCATACCCATAGAGCTACCAAAGGCGGGGGGCAAGTCCTCATCTGTGTAGGCGGTCAAGGATATTACCAAGAATGGGGAAAAGAGGCTGTGAAACTCCAACCTGGCGACACCATTACCATTCCAGCTAATACAAAACACTGGCATGGTGCTAGCAAGGATTCTTGGTTCTCTCATTTAGCTTTTGAAATTCCTGGTGAAAATACTAGTACGGAATGGAGTGAGCCTGTGTCTGAAGAAGACTATTTCAAAGCACAAGAGTAATACGTTTTATACCCTCACGCATTCTGACTTCACACAAAAATTTACAAAAAGTGTATAACAAAAGTGATAAATTTATAAAAAAGGAGTGGTTCTATGAAGAAAACAGTCTATACAAAAGCTGGGCAAGTGGGTCTAGTAGAAGTAGAACGTCCACACATCGAAGCGCCAGATGATGTCATTCTCCGGATCGTTCGCACCTGTGTCTGTGGATCCGATCTATGGAGCTACCGCAATCCTGATATTGAAGCAGGTCATCAAAATAGTGGCCACGAAGCTATTGGGATCGTCGAAGAAATCGGAGAAGCTATTACAACGGTTAAGCCAGGAGACTTTGTCATTGCGTCTTTCACCCATGGTTGTGGGGAGTGTGACGCCTGTCGTGCTGGCTTTGATGGTTCTTGTGACAATCACCCGGGAAACAACTGGTCTGGTGGCGTACAGGCTGAGTATATCCGTTTCCATTTTGCTAATTGGGCCCTTGTCAAGATTCCAGGTCAACCATCTGATTATACAGAAGGCATACTTAAGTCACTTTTGACACTTGCTGATGTTATGCCGACCGGTTACCATGCGGCGCGTGTGGCTAATGTGCAAAAAGGTGATAAGGTAGTCGTTATCGGGGATGGTGCTGTTGGTCAATGTGCGGTTATCGCAGCCAAAATGCGTGGTGCATCGCAAATCATCCTCATGAGCCGCCACGAAGACCGTCAAAAGATGGCCTTGGAATCTGGTGCGACAGCTGTTGTGGCTGAGCGTGGTGAAGAAGGCATTGCCAAGGTGCGAGAAATTCTCGGTGGTGGAGCAGATGCAGCTCTTGAGTGCGTTGGTACTGAGGCAGCCGTTGAGCAGGCCCTTGGGGTTCTTCACAATGGCGGGCGTTTAGGTTTTGTCGGTGTGCCTCACTACAATAACCGTGCTCTTGGTTCGACCTTTGCCCAAAATATATCAGTGGCAGGTGGAGCAGCCTCAGTTACTACTTATGACAAACAAGTTTTGTTAAAAGCGGTTCTTGACGGCGATATCAATCCAGGTCGTGTCTTTACCACAAGTTATAAATTGGAAGATATTAATCAAGCTTATAAAGACATGGATGAACGCAAGACTATTAAGGCTATGATTGTTTTAGACTAAGAAAAAATTCTAGTAGAGGATGTCTACTAGAATTTTTTTAATACAAATCCCAATTCGGAGTTGAGAATTTCTTGGTTTGGGTGATATAAAATTGCGTAAAAAGAACTTCCATGGCTAAGGTCATCACAGTTGCGATGGAGATGACAATGGTTGGATAGGCAGAAAAAAGAAGGGAAAGAACTAGTCCGATAAGGAAGAACGTGGCTTGCAAGCCATAATAGAGCTTGTCATACTTGAGGTAACTCTTGTTAAAATAGCCATTTGCAAGGATAGCAGCTTGAAAGAGGCCGATACCCGTGTATAAGAAGCTAGTCGCAAAGAGGTGGTGAGCTTCAGGATTGACCAAGAAACTCATAGAAACAGTCACAATAATCAAGCCAATGAGTGACTATAAATCAGGAATATTCCTTTATTTTACCCTTCTTCATCAAAGGCAGGTGTTTAAAAAAGTATCAATATGTTTTTTTAAATATCTCTATTAAAAAAATAAGAAATTTTCGTTTTATATGTTGACAAGCTTAAACGCGTAGTCTATAATAGGTTTATAAACTTAAACATGAGGTTTGAAATGAGCCAAAAAACAATGAATTTATTAAAAGAAAGCATCCCGACCTTTGAGATGCTACGAGATCCAAGACGACAGGAAATCTTGATTCTTTTATTCGACCATAAGAATTTAACAGTAAATGAAGTGGCTGAAAAGATGACCTTATCCCGTCCGACCGTATCTCATCATTTGAAATTACTTTTGCAAGCAGGTTTGGTAACTGTAACGCAAAAGGGGAAAGAGCGTTATTATGATGTGAGTTTTGATCAGGCTATTACCATTTTAGAAAGTTTGTTAGCTTCACTGAAAAAGGACGCCTCAGAAAGGAACAGCTAAGGCTGTTTTCTTTCAAACTAACATGTTGATAGTTTTAAACACATAAACAAAAGGAGTATTTAAAATGACATACACGACACAAACATCTTGGAAAGAAATTATGAACTATTTGCCAAAAGCATACCATTTTACTGATGCTTACCAACCAGCAGAAGAATGGTGGGACTGGAAGGGCAACCGAATCCACTTAGATACTTTTAGAAATCCACAAGCGCCTGAAAAATTATCATGTTCCATGGAGTGGGTACCAACGGACGTCAAATCTCCATGATTGCGGGTGGTCCTCAGTCAAAAAATGGTTTTGAAACGATTATGATTGATATGCCGACTTATGGAGTGACAGAAGTAAAAGACCGTAACGCCATCACCTATGCTGACTGGGTGCAAGCTGGTGTTGACTATGTAAACTATGAGGCGTCAAAAGATGATCGACCAATCTTCTTGTATGGTTTAAGTGCCGGTGGAATGGAAACTTACCACGTTGCTGCAGCTGCACGTAACCCTAAAGTCAAAGGGATTATTGGGATGACCTTCCTTGACCAACGTGATAAACAAGTCCGTACTGAAACCGTCAATAATAAATTAACTGCCATGTTTGGTGCTAGCTCAGTGGCTCTAGGTAGAAAGATTGGTTTGGGGCGCATGACCTTGCCGATGACCCAAGTATCTAAGATGTCTGCCCTCGTTAACAATGAAAAATTGTTGAAAGAAGTCTTCTACAAAGACAAGACTTCTGCGGTAAACAAGGGTTCTCTCAACTTCCTTGATTCTTATATGAACTATGCACCAGCAATTGAACCAGTTGATTTTGATGTCTGCCCAGTCTTGCTTACCCAACCTGAAAAAGACTACTGGACACCAGAACATTTGAGTGCGCCTGTATTAGACAAGATTAAAAAAGTTCCTACGAAAACAGTCATCTTGCCAAACGGAGGTCACTATCCAATCGAAGCAGATGCACTCTTGGTCATGAACAAAGCCATCAAAGAGTTTGTAGAAGCGAATCTGTAAAAATTTTGCTTGAAGAGGCGATAAATCTTTAGAAGATCAGAACGTGGTTTCTGGTCTTTTTCTATATGACTGAAGATAATCATGTTTAAAGGATTATCAAAGGTGTTATCCAAAGAGTGACGTAAATTGTCATCGGGGTGGCAGAAACTGTCATTCACTTGTCGGGTTTTGTATCGTATAATAGTCTCATCAATCAAATGAAACAAAAGAGGAAATCAACATGTCAAACAAAAAAGTTATTTTAGTCACAGGCGCTTCATCAGGTATGGGAAAATTGTCAGCCCAAGATTTGATTAAAGCAGGTCACACAGTCTATGCAGTTGCTCGTAGCGTAGATAAAATGAAAGACTTGGAAGCGCTCGGCGGTCATATCATGAAGATGGACGTGACCAATGAAGAAGATATCGAGAAAGTAGTGGCGCAAGTCATCGCTGAACAAGGTCGTATCGATGTGCTTTGGAACAACGCAGGGTATGGTCTCTATGGTCCAGTAGAAGATGTATCTATGGAAAAAGCTCAACAACAATTCGAAGTCAATGTTTATGGGGTAGCTCGCTTGACCAAGAAAGTCTTGCCTTACATGCGTGCTCAAAAAGAGGGGCTTATCATTAACACTTCGTCTATGGGTGGAAAAATCTATACATCACTTGGAGCGTGGTACCATGCATCAAAACACGCTATTGAAGGATTTAGCGACTGCCTTCGTATGGAAGTCAAAGAATTTGGGATCAAAGTCGTTGTGCTAGAGCCAGGTATGATCAACACTGGTTTCAACGCAACCGTTGGTCAAAACTTCTCTTACGAGTCTAAGAACGGAGCATACAGCCGTTTGGTCAATGGCTATATCAAAGCCATGGAAAACAACCCAACTCCAGGTTCAAACCCAGAAGTGATTTCACGTACTGTTCTCAAAATAATCAACGCTCGTAACCCTAAAACACGTTACTTAGTTGGACGTGGAGGGAAACTTTTGGTTGGTATTCGTCGGATTTTTGGTGACAAATTCTTCGACCGTATGATGCTCATGTCTATGCGTTAATGGAAAAGGAGAAAGCCTATGCGTCTGAATCTCAGTCAGCAATATATTGACAATTTAAAACAAATCGGCCTAGATCTGAACATGATTTTGGAACTGGCCAATCTTCCGGATACCACTTGGAAGGAAGAGATGAATCTTTCAACCCTTGATTACTACCATCTTTTGACGGCTTTTGACAAAGTGGCTAATGATGAGCAGATTATCGCCATGAGCCGTATCAAGGATATCCAAATGTTTATGCCACCTTTCTTTGCAGCTCTATCATCGAAAAATGGCCTCGCAGCAATCGAGCATTTTGCCAAATACAAGAAAATCACAGGCCCTATTGTTGTCAGCATTGAAACCTTTGATGGCTTAGTCCGTGTCAGCTACCGTTATGATTATCCAGGTCTCGATTTGCCTCGTTTCGCCGTCCTCAATGAACAGTTATTATTGGTCGATTTGATTCGCACAGGGACAGGAGAAACCATCACGCCCCTAAACGTGGGGACGCCATATACCTTCGAAGAAGCCAGTCTTGCAGTGTTTGGCTGTCATGTAGAGAAAACGGAAGGCAATGAACTGGTCTTTAAAAAGTCGGACTTGGTGAAACCATTTTTAACAGCCAATAATGTCATGTTGGATTATCTAGAGCCTCAACTCAAAGAGCGCTTAGCAGAAGCCATGACGAGTGAAAGTTTTACAGGTCTTGTCCAGCAGAAACTCTACCAGGCGATACCAAGTGGGGCTTTTAGCATCGAGGATATCGCAGCGACCCTTGGGATCAGTAGCCCGTACCTTGCAACGAAACCTGACTGCAGAAGGAACCAAGTTTAATCAAGAATTGCAAAATGTGCAGAAAATCCTAGCTTTTGGCTATTTGAAGAATCCTGACATGACAACAGATGATGTAGCCTATTTGCTAGGCTATTCCGAAGTCTCCTCCTTCTCACGAGCTTTTAAAAAATGGACTGGACAGACCATTTCAGAGTATCGCAAGCAGATGCAGACAGAAGCTTAACAGCAGAAATTTCCATTATTAACACCAGATGAGTACATCTGGTGTTTTTATTTTTCTGAAAAAAGTTAAATTTTCCACTTGACAAGTGAGTGAACACTCACTACAATATCACTTGTAATCGAAAGTGAGTAAATACTCACTAAGGAGGATGCATATGAAAACATTGCTACATTTACAAGATTTACAAAAATCTTTTGGTCAACAACTTGTGTTAAACCACGTTGGTTTTGAATTACAGTCTGGGGAAATCATTGGTCTAATCGGTCCTTCTGGTGCTGGTAAATCAACCATGATTAAAACCATGTTAGGGATGGAAAAGGCAGATAGTGGTATCGCTTTAGTCTTAGACCAGACCATGCCCAATCGTCATATTCTGGGAGATATAGGCTATATGGCCCAGTCAGATGCTTTATATGAAGCTTTGTCAGGACAAGAAAATTTGGAATTTTTCGGTCAGCTCAAAGGTCTCTGCAAAAAAGTCCTAAATGATGAAATAGCTCATGTGGCTCAAGTAGTAGATCTGACTGCCCACTTAAACAAGTCGGTATCTGGTTATTCAGGAGGGATGAAACGACGCTTGTCGCTAGCCATCGCACTCTTAGGAAACCCACAGCTCTTGATTTTGGATGAACCAACTGTTGGAATCGATCCTTCTCTTAGAAAGAAAATCTGGAAAGAGTTAATCACGCTTAGAGACAAGGGAGTAGGAATTTTGGTTACTACTCATGTCATGGATGAAGCAGAGCTGACAGATAAGGTTGGTCTCTTGTTGGGCGGTAAAATCATTGCCTTCGATACACCATACAAGCTAAAAGAAACTTACGGTGTTTCAAGCATAGAAGAAGTCTTTTTGAAATCAGAAGGAGAATAAGATGAGAACCATTGCCATTGCACAAAAAGTCATCAAAGAATTGCTTCGTGACAAACGAACACTAGCTTTGATGTTTGTGGCTCCAGTCTTTATCATGTGGTTGATGAACCTCATGTTTTCGGCTAGTACAACCGTGAACGTCAAGCTTGCAACGCAGGATCTACCAACTAGTTTGGTAAGTAGAATGGATGACTTAGACCATGTCAGTGTGAAAACTTACAAAGACTTAGATCAAGCCAAAGAAGCTTTAAACGATGAAAAAGTAGATGCAGTTATCTCTTATAAGGATGGGGAGTACCATGTAGACTATGCCAATACAGATGCCTCTAAAACTTCTGTGACCCGACAAGTATTACGAACCAGTATGGCGAGTGAAGGCACCAGTCAACTAGTGACACGTGTCAAACAGGCCCTTCCTCAATTGAAACTCGATGCAAAATCACCAGAAATTAAGGAATCTTATGAGTATGGAAATGAAGATACTGGCTTCTTTGCCAAAATGATTCCAGTCTTGATTGGATTTGTGGTTTTCTTTTTTGTTTTCTTGATTTCAGGGATGGCACTTTTGAAAGAACGTACCAGCGGAACCTTGGATCGCTTGTTAGCGACACCAGTCAAACGTTCGGAAATCGTTTATGGTTACATGATATCTTATGGACTTATTGCTATTCTTCAGACAGCAGTTGTCGTCATGGCTGCCATTTGGTTGTTAGATATTGAAGTTGTCGGAAGTTTATTAAATGTTATAATAGTTAATGTAGTATTGGCTCTTGTAGCACTAGCCTTCGGAATTCTCTTGTCTACTTTGGCAAAATCAGAATTCCAAATAATGCAATTTATTCCTCTTGTGATTTTGCCTCAACTCTTTTTCTCAGGAATCATTCCTCTTGATTCAATGGGAGAGTGGGCAAAAACAATTGGAAAATTCTTGCCATTGACCTACTCAGGTGATGCCATGAGTCAGATTATTCTTTACGGACGTGGACTTGGAGATGTCTTACCTAATATTGGTGTTTTACTTGTTTTCCTTATCGTTTTGACAATTCTCAATATTGTCGGATTGCGTCGTTATCGTAAAGTTTAAAATATAAATATACGAGGATGAAAATGAGCGAGAGTATTTTTGAGTCGTTTGAAGCTTATCTAAAAGAGGCAGACTATCCCAAAGGAAAGAAAAAAATCATGCAGGCGGCGGTCGATTTGATTTCTACTAAGAGTTACAATGGGACCTCCACCCTACAAATTTCCAAACATGCGGGACTTAGTCAGGCAACGCTTTTCAAGTATTTCAAGACCAAAGAAGATTTATTAACAGCTATTTTACATCCTGTTGTTCCAGGACTTTTCGGTCGTTTTTTTGAGGAACTTTTGGCCGTTAACACGACTGAAGAAAAGGTTCATTATCTCGTTCACAATCGCATGGCCTATCTAAAAAAAAATCGTGCCTTGATGAAAATTATTCTACAGGAAATTTTTTCAAATAAGAAACTGAGAAATGAGCAGATTTTTATCTGGAATACCATTCAGGATAAACTTTTAAGAGTCCACGAGGAATTAGTGGCAGATCCTCGTGTTAATCCTGAAATCACGATCCCTCAAATGGTACGCATTTGTGTGGGGCCCTTGTTGGCATACTTTGCCCAACTTTATATCGTTGGCGACAAAGGTGACATAAGAGAAGAAGACCTTGACTTATTAGAAAAACAGATTTTAGGTGGTTTGTGGAAATAAAACCTGACTGCAATCATATTTCTTAAAGTAGCATACAAAAAGACATGTTTCTGACTAAAATCAGATTCATGTCCTTTTTAGGTGTTATGATTTAATCATCTATTTTTCTTGATTATAAGCTAATAGATTTTATGAAATCATATAATCAGTTTGCATTTTTTGATATAATAATTCTTAAAACTTAGGAGGCAAAAGATGATAAACAAACATGAAATTCCTATTTTAGAATTTGACGACAATCCTCAGGCAGTGATTATGCCGACCCATGAGGATTTAGGTTTGGACCTGCCGCCTAGGTGTGTTTACGGCTTTTTAGAGGAAGAAGTAGAACGCTATGCGATATCAGTTGGCGCTGAAAAAGTTGGCGAATTTGTCTCCGCCACCAAAACCTATCCTGTCTATGTGATGACTTACAACGGGAAGAAGATTTGCTTGGCTCAAGCCCCAGTTGGCTCAGCTGCAGCTGCACAATTTATGGATTGGCTAATTGGTTATGGCGTCAAGCAAATCATATCAACTGGAACTTGTGGCGTCTTGGTAGACATGCCAGAGAATGTTTTTTTGATTCCGACAAGAGCTTTGCGAGATGAAGGTGCAAGTTACCACTATGTTGCGCCATCACGCTATATAGACATGAATGAACAAGCTCTTGATGCTATTGAAAAAACGTTAAAGCAAAAGAAAATCCCTTATAAAGAGGTCATGACCTGGTCGACAGATGGCTTTTATAGGGAGACACCAGACAAGATTTCCTATCGTATTGAAGAGGGTTGTAGCGTTGTAGAGATGGAATGTGCAGCACTAGCAGCAGTTTCTCAATTTCGTGGAGCTATTTGGGGCTTACTTCTCTTTACGGCAGATTCCCTTGCAGATATAGACAATTACGATCAACGAGATTGGGGGTCAGAGGCTTTTGATAAGGCTTTGGAGCTTTGTCTGGATATCATTGTCCAGATGTAATCTTGATTCAATAGAAAAAAAGAGCATGATTAAAAAAATCGCGCTCTTTTTATATGTAAATCACTGTTTCAAAATATCCCAAAGTTCTTGGGTGGTATCAGCTATAAAATCAGGATTTTCTGCCAAAAGGGTTTCGTTTTTCCCAAATCCCCAGGTCACCGCTATTGTTTTGATACCAACCGTTTTTCCACCAATCAAGTCGAACTTGGTATCACCAACAATGACCGACTGGTCTTTAGGTGCTTGATTTTCAGTAATGGCACGCTGCAAGACATCAGCCTTATGAAAGGCGGTAGGAGTAGATCCATAAATGCCATCAAAATATTCAGTAATTCCAAGGTGTTTGCACATCTCCAGGGCGATAGGCTCATTTTTTGAAGTTGTGATAAAGATTTTCTTGCTAGGATCTTGACTAAGTTGTTGAAGGATTTCTTTTATGCCATCATAGAGGTGAGCCTCCAATTGCCCTTTAGTCTCATAATAGTCACGATAAATTTTGACAGCTTGGTCAGCACCTTCTTCGCTAATCTCTTCTTTAAAGGTTACCTCGAGAGGTGGTCCCATAAAGGTGCGAATTTTCTGATCACTAGGAACAGGAAGACCTAGTCTTTCAAAGGTTTGAACAAAACCATTGTGGATTCCCTCAGAACTATCAACTAGAGTACCATCAAGGTCGAAAAAAAAGTGTGTGAGTGTCATAGAATTCTCCAATATAGTGTCGTTGGTTTATTATAACATGATAGGTGGGAAATAATCAGATTAAAATAGCTAGGCGTATAAAATATAATCCTACCAATCCAAAAACACCCCAAAATTAAGTTTTTGGGGTGTAAATCATGGGGTGCAATAATTAAATTTTTAACGTAAACGAGGTATTAGTTACGTTTTGGTTTGACTGCCATGTCTAGGCCGAGTGCCGCACTGATAAGACCAAGTGAAACTAGAGCAGCAGATTGGCTCGAACCTGTTTCTGGGAGTTCTTTATGTGTTGGTTGCAATGGCGTTGGTGCCTCGTAGACCGTACCCTCAACGTAGTATACATTTCCTCGTACTGTTGGAGTTGCTGGTTGCACAGTTTCAGGCTGGTTAGTTGTTTTAGTAACCAAGTGAGTCGTTGCAATGACTTCGTAAGTATCCGTTTGAATACGATAAACACGTCCTTCTTGAACAGTTTCAATCACGTAGTTTGAGAATTGCTTGTTCAAAAGATCGGCGAAATCTTTATTGATATCGAGATAGAGACCATTCGTACCTTTTACCAATGGGTCAAAGTCTTTTTCATCATATTTCTTACCAACTACGGTCAAAGAAATCCCAGCATCTTGAAGGGCTTTTAGTGTAGCATCTTTAGTTGGCGTTTTTGGAGTAAGGTCGATATCTTCGTCAGTGACCAAGAAGGCGAAGCGACGATTGTTTTTACCAGTTCCCCAAGTATAATCAGGTGAAGTTGCAATATGTGATAATGCTGTTGTTGCTTCCTCATCTGAACCAGTAGTACGAATTGCTTTTAATTTACCAATAAAAGCGTTCGTATCCGTGGTGAATTTAGAACCTCCGAAATCATGGTAAGTTGTGTCTTTGCTTGATTCATAGTCAACCAAACCAAGACGTGCTTGCACATTTTTAGATTCCAAATCACGCACGAATTTTTCAATGTTATTAGCTACGTCAGTGATATGGCTGTCCATTGAACCAGATTTATCGACAATAAAGACGATGTCAGTAGTTCCCTTGACTTCTTGGCGATTCACCACATCAGCCTCTTTAACAACCTCGACAACAGTCGTTTTATTGACTGTTTCAGTCGTTGTTGCGACATATTCATCTGTTTCTTCAGTTGATGTTGCTGTTGCGATAGCCTCAGTTCCATCAGTGCTTTCTTTTGCTGTTACTGTTGGCTCTGTAGCCTTAACGTCGACACCTACAACATCCCCCACTTTTGCATTTTCTAATGGGATTACCGGCGTATTGGCCTTAGCTTTAATTTCTTCAGTTGCTTTGGCAATAGGTATTTGAGCTGTTGTTGATTGAGGTGCTGCCTCAGTCGTAGTAGCAGGTGTTGCTGGCGTTGTTGTTGCTGTTTCATCGGCTGATACAGCAGTCCCTGCAAAGATAGTAGCTAGAGCTACAGAAGACAAGATAAGCGATTGCTTACGAAAACGAATCTGTTTTTCCATTAATACATCTTAGGAATCAAAAACACTCAATTCCTTCCAAAAAATCTTAGTCATAGATTGACATTAAAGAAGTTTTAAGATAACTTTAAAGTAACGATTTAATCCGATCTTATCGAGGAGTTGTCATGAAAAAAATAAATCTTCTTTATTTATTAGCTATTCTGGCCATCATTTCTGGTCTTTTACTGTATTACCTGCCAGACATGACGTCTGGACATAATGCAGAGTCAAATCAAACAAGTCAGACTTTTAAGGAGAAGACGATTGTCCATGATTTTGGTACGACAGAGTTGAAAAAAGCTCCAAAACGTATCGTTATCCTCGACAACCTCTATGGTGAAATCTTAGATCCTCTGGATATTACTCCAGTAGGAGCGACAACTGGTCAAGCTGATAGTCAAGAATTTTCAACGCTCTTTAAGAAACAATACAAGGATGCAAAGGTGGTTTCAGTTGGTTGGCAGGGCAATCCAGATTTGGATAAGATTGCTGAGTTAAAACCTGATTTAATCCTTATGACAGGCGAGCAGGAAGACCTCTACGAGGAGCTGTCTGAAATTGCACCGACTGTTGGCTACCAAATCAACACCGATGAAAATTGGGACTATCATGAAACCTCTCTTAAGGTGGCAGAAATCTTTGATAAACGTGATGAGATGAAGAAGGACCTCGATAGATTGGATGCTAGGGAGGCCGTTTTCGCGGAGAATGTTAAAGCCAAGTTTGGTGACCAGAAACTCATGTATCTTCGCGTGACTGACAATGACATCCGTTATTATGCTTACGGGCATTTTGGTTATCTCTATGATACTTATCATTTCAATCGAGCGGAAACTTTCAATCCAGATGATATGTTCCAAGTTATCGATCCAGATAAACTAAAAGACATTAATCCGGACCTCCTGATTGTTCAAGCAGATTCTCAAGAACTCCTAGATAATAAACTTAAGAATACCCCTGTCTGGACTAGCCTTAAGGCTGTTCAAAATAATAAGGTTATCTATGCCGATTACTCAACCTACATGCTGGGCTTTGGGATTGTCTCCCAAGAAGCTATTATGAAACAGATTTCTGATGAATGGGGATTAAATTAAACTAAAAACGACCGGTGTGGTCGTTTTTTTATGTTCAAAATAAGTTTAACTGACAAACAAACGTTTAATATGTTTTCTCAAGGCAAAATAGAGCTGAATAGTCATGGGAATCCAAATCAAGGGCTCACATAGGATAACGCCAAGGTAGCCCATAGAGGGAATAACCAAAAGAACAAAGAGAATTTTCCCAAAAAGCTCAATGAAACTAGAGGTTAAAGGTGTCAGTTTCTTACCTAGACCTTGTAGGCTATTTCTAAAGATGAAGAGCATTTCTAAAATAGGATAAAAGAGAGAACTGATACGAAGGTAGCGACTAGCATTATCAATAATCACAGCATTATCTGAACCAGAGATAAGACCAGCCAAGAAGGGGCTTGCTACATAGAGGAGGACACAAGCAATGACAGACCAAGTTATAGAAACAAGACAAGATTGCTTTAACCCAGCTACTATGCGTTTAAACTGTTTGGCCCCGAAGTTCTGAGAGGTGAAAGTAGTCACCCCAGCAGCAAGTGAAGTCAAAGGGAGAACAGCAAAGGACATAATCCGTCTTGCCACCACTTGAGCGCTAATGATGAGAGGACCAAAGCCGTTAATGGCATACTGTAAGGTTACAGTCCCAATAGAAACAATGGAATTCATGAGTCCCATGGCCATGCCTTGTCCAAAAAGATCCAAATAAAGACTTGAATCAAGGACAAAGTCTGACTTACTTGGTAGAAGGAAGGTCACTTTTTTCTTAATATAGTAAAGACAGAGAATTGCCGAAAGTCCTTGAGAAATAATAGTTGCTAAGCCTGCTGATTGAACACCAAGATGGAGTTGGGTAATAAAGAAAAGGTCTAAAACGATATTGACCAGAGCTGAAAAAATTAGAAAATAGAGGGCTGTCAGACTATCACCAACCGCTCTGAGGAGACCTGCACACAGATTATAACCCAAAGTAACCCCAACACAGGAGACAATCATAGAAATATACTGGTAGGACTGCCCAATGATAGAAGCAGGTGTTCCTAAAAATCTTAGCAAAGGATAAAGTCCGAAATGTCCTAGAATCATAACCAAGGCACTTAAGCCTAGACCGATGACAACTGTGGCAGCCACAGACTGACGAAGTTTCCTGTAGTCTTGGGCACCGTAGTAACGTGCGATAACAACTCCCATACCATTTCCAACACCTAAGGCAAATCCGATAACCAAATCAAAAATAGCAGAAGAAGCTCCTACAGCAGCCAAAGCATTTGGCCCTAGAAAGCGTCCCACAATCATGACATCCGCAGTATTGTAGAGTTGCTGGAAAATATTGGATATCAGAATTGGTAGAGCAAAGATTAAAAGAGACCGCAAAATAGGGCCTCGTAAAAGATCAACTGACGAATTTTTCATAGAGCTATTATAACAAGATTGTAATTGTGAAACAATGACAAAAAGTCATCCTAGGATGACTTTCGCCTATTTTTTAGATAGCGGCTAAGTATTTGTGTCATGTGGTTGTAGCCCGCCGCGATCATTGGAATTTGTAAGTAAATATAAGGTAGGGTGTACTGGCTCTTAGTCTCTGAAATGAGGTGGAAGAGGATACCCCCAAAGAGATAGAGGAAGGCATAGAGTCCCAGTGTTGCTCCATCTCCCATTCGTTTATAAGTGAAAGCGTAGTAGAACACACCACCAAGATATAGGACTAGGAGATAGCCTTGCATATAGGTCACGAAAAAGAGATGTAGGGTCCCATCGTGATAGATAGAGGTCGCAAACCTATTCCACAAAGGCTGAAACTTGTCTTTACTTGGGCCATTCCAGATGGACTGGAAGCTTCCCTCTGTCCAAGAACTGATAAACTTGGTGCTGAAAAACCAACTGGCTTCATCGGGATGTGCTAAGAGATATTGAACACGCTTATCAAAAAGGTGATTGGCACTTTTCTCAATCTTTTCGATATTTCCCTTTTTCTTGGCGTATATGTCACGGACATAGCCGGTATACCATCCTGGCATTCGTTTAGAATCGGGTTTGTCCTGTAAGCCCATAGCCAACCAAGCAATCTGAGGTGTTCCAGGAATTTTTTGGTGGGTGGTAATCTCGTAGTAACTGGTCGTCGCCTTATGCAAACTCATAGGAAAGGCAAAGAAAGCTAAGACTAAAAGCAAATAGCGATACCGTTTTTCTCTAAGCGTTAAGAGTATTAGAATACCAGATAGAGCAATAATGAGAATGATGTTGTTGCTCCTTACCCAGTAGGCCAAAGATAGCATGACCACCGAAAGAATCGCATTCCTAGCCTTACCACGTCTTAAGTAACGTAGAAAGAAGAGAATAGCAAAACTAGAAAAGAACAACCCATACATAAGTCCATAGGCAAACATAATGTTAAAGACTAGAGGCAAGAAACCAAAGCTCATGATGACAGCCAAACGACTAACTAAACGCCTTGTAAATAGTTCATCCGTGATTTTCCATGTAGCATAGTTCATACCAATGACCATGCCAAGATTCAATACATAGAAAACAGAGATAACTGGTAAAGGAATTAGATAGAGAACCAAGCGTTCAAAACTAAGCAAACCCAACTGATGCGGATAGCGGTAGAAGTAGGCTCCTGGTTTTATTAAGGAGAAGTTGCCAGCATTGAACTGGACTGCTCCTTTAAAGACAGTACCTGCATCGTCTCGACCAGCAAAACTGGTCAGAAAAATCAAAAGTAGGCCAAAACTCACAAAGCAAACGGAAAAAAAGACGAAAATCTGCTTTGTTGTCAGTTCCTTTAAGATTTTAGGCCAGAGAAGGGTCAAAAGCAGAATGGCCCCACCTGAAACATAAACGTACCAAGGAACGCTACTAATCTCTGCCCACTCAAAGTATCCCGTCATCATGGTCGTGCGAATGAACAAAGTAGTTACAAATAATAGCCCAAAGACTAAGAGCCCCACATAGCGCCCTAACCATTCTAAAAAAGAACTCGTATATGACATAAGAGCCTTCATGCTGAAAGTCTCCTTTAATATAGGTAATTACCCTTATAGTTTAGCACAGTCATCGGAAAAATGTAATGAAAACTAAAAGAAAATCCCATTCATCAACGAAAGAAATTGATCTAATGAAGACATAGAAAAACTCTCTCGTTTCTAAAACAAGAGAGTTTGATTTTATAAAGCAGATTACTTCATCCGCATACTATCAATTTTTTCTTCAGTCGGTGTGACACGTAAGGTCTTTTGTCCCGTATAAGTTACAAATCCAGGCTTACCTGCCGTTGGTTTATTGAGTTTCTTAACATCAATCATATCGACTTTAACCAAGTTTGACAGACGTGCCTTAGAATAGTAGGCTGCCAATTCAGCCGCATCAGTTTTGACCTCGTCGGTTGGATTAAGATTGTCCTTGATAACCACGTGACTCCCTGGAATATCCTTGGCGTGGAACCAGAGCTCACCTTTTTTAGCCATCTTGAAGGTCAACTCCTCATTTTGCAGGTTGTTACGACCAACCATGATAATGGTCTTGCCATCAGAAGCTAGATACTGTTCAGGTTTCTTACGTTTGTGGCGCTTGTCAGTTGAACGACGCTTCATAAATCCAGCCTGAACAAGCTCCTCACGAATATCCTCGATTTCATCCATGTTGGCTTGAGAAAGACTGAACTCCACACTCTCCAGATAGTCAATAGTCTGCTTGGTTTCCTCAATTAAACCAGTCAAGTGCTTAACAGCTTCCTTAAGTTTCTGGTATTTCTTGAAGTAACGCTGAGCATTTTGGTTAGGAGTCAGAGCCACATTTAGAGGAATCGTAATCTTTTCACCAGTGTAGTAGTTGTCTAACTCGACACTATCCTTGTCATTTGGAACCATGCTGAGGTAGGTGGTCAAAAGTTCCCCTTTTTGACGGAACTCCTCAGCATTTTCAGTCGCCGCAAGCTCTTTTTCCTGTTTAACAAGCTTTTTCTTGTTTTTTTCCAGCTCATTTTGCACTCGGTGGATCAAATCACTAGCTTGCTGAGCCACACGGTCACGCGCCGCCTTGTCCAAGTAGTAGTAGTCTAAAAGGGCTGACAAGGTTTCAAATTCAGGTTGGTCCTGACTATCTGAGAATCTTACAGCTGAAAATGCCTTAGCCGTTAAGTTTGGCTCTACTTCACGATTGAAGAAGGAACGGAAATTCTTGAGTTTATCAGTCTCAAGTAAGGTTGATAATTCATTGGCCGTGTCACGCCCCAAACCTTGGAAAAGTTTTTGAAGGTTTCTTGCTGACAAATCCTCAGTCTGTAGGATCTCAAAGAGTTTTTCGTCTGGAATGTCGAAAGGATTCTTGGCGTCCGTCTTAGGAGGAGCAATATAGGTAGACCCAGGCAGAATAGTGCGGTAACTATTTTGTGAGAAACCAACATGTTTGATAGACTCAATGATTTTACTCTCGTTCTTGTCAATCAGGATAATGTTGGAGTGTTTCCCCATGATTTCCATAACAAGAGTAACCTTAACGCTATCACCGATTTCATTTTTATTAGATACGGAAATCTCAAGGACACGGTCGTTTTCCAGTTGCTGGATATCCTCGATAACCGCTCCCTGAAGGTATTTCCGCATAATCATGGTATAGGTGTTTGGATTCTGTGGATTTGGCAAGTCAGCCTTGGTCGTCTGAATACGCCCAAAGACAGGATGAGCCGAAAGCAGAAGCTTGTAATTCTGACGATTGTTACGAATGGTCAGGACCAACTCACGCTCAAAAGGCTGATTAACCTTCTGAATACGCCCGTAGAGCACTTGCTCACGCAACTCAGCCGTCATATGATGAAGAAAAAAGCCGTCAAAAGACATGGTGTACTTCCTTTCTTTATATTGTTAATAATCGTTTTTTTAATTGTGATAAAGCATAAAACGCCTATCCATTATAGCATAAAGCCTTTAGAAATGCTTGGGGAAGAATAATGTTCAATGGAACTTAAACTGTACATTATATCATATTTTATTAAATAAATAACCCCTGTCACTGGGTTACAACTACTAATGAGTTTTGATAATGTAGTGCTATCAAAGATAGAAAGGTTAATTATGCTAGCTAGACTACCACCCTAAAAGCTTTTAAAAAGTAATAAGTAAAAAGATTGTTAACTAAGAAAGGAAAACATAAATTGACAAAATTATATCATAGCTTTTGCTACCGTAGTTACTCAGAAGATTTCTCCTATGAGTATGAAAACGATACTCCACTTACTAAAAGTATAATTGAATCAACAGTCGACTTTAAGACAGAAATAAAAAACTTAATTTCAACTGAAGAGACCTCACCATTTGGAATAATTGAAATTTATCCTTTTGGTAATCCAGGGGAACCTGATGATTTTGCTGCTTTATTGACTTACGTTATTGAAGAGAAACTTCTAGAATCTACTGGATCTATACTTGACATTTTAGAAGATAGTTTTAAAATGGGTAAAATTTCAATGAGAAATAACGTTAGAAAAGGGTATCTCGCTCTAATTAGAAATGAGACGGCCCCAAATGGAGAAGGATATCTTACGGTAATGACTGATAAGGATCTTGAAGTATATTTTTCCACTTTCAAAGTCAAAATAATTGAAAAAGCAGTTCAACGTGAACTTTACGAAAACGGAATTCTATAAGAATAAAACTTTAATAAATTTATGGATATTTCTTCCCACATTATTTTGAATTTATATCTGACTTGTGGTATCATTTAATATGCTGAAAATTAAAGGAGCATTAAATGAACGATATTAAAAAGATATGCAATGCGACTAATTTGAAATACCTGGCTGTTGCACTTATGTTTTTGGACCAAATCTATCAGATGTTCGGGAGTATGGGGGCACCTATATGGTTGACGATGTTGGGACGTCTGTCTTTCCCAATTTTCCTCTTTCTTGCTGCTGATAGTTTTCACTACACTCATGATCGTATGGCTTTTCTCAGGCGTCTGCTTTACATGAGTTGGTTTATGATCATTGGCAACACCATCATTGGTAGTATTTTTCATAATGGTAGTATCGGTTTAACCAACAATGCCTTTTCAACCTTCTTTATCACTGGGATTTTTATTTGCTCTTGGGATTTGTTGGCTAAGGGGCTTCGCGATAAATCGAACAAGGAGTTGATTCAAGGGATTGGTGTCTTTCTCTTGCCGATTCTATCATCCATACCAGTTGTAATCCTTTCAGGCATATTTGAAACGCCAAATGCAAACCCACTCTTTGTGCAGATTGTTGCCTTTATCTTGTCACTTGTGCCAAGTATTATCATGGTTGAGGGTGGCTTTGTGATGGTTATCCTTGGTTTGCTATTCTATATTTTCCGTACCAATCGCATGGCTCAAATCATTGTCTTGGCTGTTATTTCAGTGATTGCCCATCTTTTTGATCCGACGGGTGTGCAGTGGATGATGGTCTTTGCTGCGATTCCTATGTATTTCTATAACGGTAAGCGTGGTAGTGGTAACAAGAATTTCTTCTATATTTTCTACCCAGCCCATATTTATCTCTTGTGGATCCTAGCAAGTTTGTTTAGATAAAATGACAAAGACAGTCCTTGTACTGTCTTTTTTTCGTGCTCAAGAGCCATTTTTATGGTTTGTTTCCTGCTTCTAAAACTGCTATAATTTAAGGCGTAATAGAATCTTGTGATAAGCAAATTGGAGGTATATCATGACAAAAGTAGCAGTAGTATTTGCGGAAGGATTTGAAGAAATCGAAGCCTTGAGCCCAGTGGATGTTTTCCGCCGAGCAGGGTTTGACTGTAACATGCTTGGACTTGAAAGTGCGTCAGTAACTGGCTCACATGGGATTCAAGTTGCTATGGATGGTGTATTTGATGGTAATTTTGCGGATTATGACTTGGTGGTCCTTCCTGGAGGTATGCCTGGCTCAACTAATCTACGCGACAACGAAACTTTGATTGCCTCTCTTCAAGAGGCTGCAAAAGCTGGAAAATATGTTGCTGCCATTTGTGCGGCACCAATTGTTCTCGAACGTGCTGGTCTTCTTGAAGGTCGCAAATTCACATGTTTCCCTGGTGTTGAAGAACAAATTGCATCTGGTGAGCATCAAACTGATTTGGTGGTCGTTGACGGCAATATTGTCACTAGCCGTGGTGCCGGAACTGCATTAGCCTTTGCTTACGCCTTGGTTGATTTGTTGGGTGGCGATGGTCAACAGTTGGCTCATACTATGGTATACGACAGATTGTTCAAATAATGTTATTCTGTTGTTCAATACTTCTAACACCTCTTGTCAGGAATATTGACAATTCATGTTACTCTATGAAATGATTGAGAACATATCAAACAGAGGGCCTAGTTATAGGCTGGAGAGACCTTAGCTTAGTTTTTAGAGCTTTGGTTTTTTCTTTTCTCCTTTGACATCTGTTATGAAAACGGTTATAATAATGACAAAATAACCTTTAAATGAGTCCAGAGAGGCTTAAAAGGTCGGACAGGTGAAAAAACAGGGTTCTCCTGAGATTTTTTGTGCGACCTTGCCATGTGGCGAGGTTTTTTTGATGACATTTTGTAATTTAGAAAGGGTTGTCATGATTTTAGTTGAAGATTTAACCATTGTGAGTCAGCGTGAGATTGCACCTCGTATTTTCGAGATGGTGCTTAAGGGAGAGATGGTTGCAGATATGCAGGTTGGACAGTTCGTTCATCTTAAGGTACCAGACCCAAGCAAGCTCCTTCGTCGTCCAATTTCCATTTCAGAGATTGACTATGACAAGAAAGAGGCAACCATTGTCTATCGAGTGGAACGCGAGGGAACAGCTATCCTTTCTAAGATGGTAGCCGGTCAAACTATTGATACCATGGGTCCTCAAGGAAATGGCTTTGATATTTCCGTTATTGAGGCTGGGCAAAAAGCCCTCCTCGTTGGTGGAGGAATCGGTGTGCCGCCTTTGGTTGAGACGGCCAAGCAGTTGAAGGCTAAGGGAGTTGAAGTTATATCAGTCATTGGTTTTGCCAATAAGGATGCCGTCATCTTGGAGGATAAACTCAGGGCTTGTGGTGATGTCTATGTGACGACCGATGACGGTTCATACGGTATCAAGGGTTACGTTTCGACAGTTATTGATGGTTTCGACTGGACTCCAGATGCCGTATACAGTTGCGGAGCCCCAGGCATGCTTAAATATGTCGATAGTAAGTTTGAAAATCACCCTCACGCCTATGTTTCTATGGAAGCTCGCATGGCTTGTGGTATGGGTGCTTGCTATGCCTGTGTGGTTCACGTTAAAGGAGAGTCGGACGCCAAAAATCTTCGTGTTTGCGAGGAAGGGCCAGTCTTCCCTACTGGAAAAGTCATCGTCTAGGAGGTTACCATGTCAGAGATTAAATCAGAAAATCGTTTAGCTATTAGCCTTCCAGGGCTTGATTTGAAAAATCCTATTATCCCAGCTTCAGGTTGCTTCGGTTTTGGTCAAGAGTATGCCAAGTATTATGATTTGGACAAACTAGGGTCAATTATGATTAAGGCAACGACTGCCAACCCTCGTTTTGGGAATCCAACACCCCGTGTGGCTGAGACACCATCAGGCATGCTTAATGCCATTGGCTTGCAAAATCCAGGTGTTGATGCTGTCTTGTCTGAAAAACTCCCTTGGTTGCAAGAGCATTATCCAGAGCTTCCAATCATTGCCAATGTGGCTGGATTTTCAAACGAAGAATATGCGGAAGTTTCTCACAAGATTTCCAAAGCTAGCAACGTCAAGGCTATCGAGCTCAATATCTCCTGTCCAAACGTAGACCATGGTAATAACGGCCTTCTCATTGGACAAGTTCCAGAGCTTGCCTATGCGGCAGTAAAAGCCAGCGTCTCTCACTCTGATGTGCCCGTCTATGTCAAACTGACACCGAGCGTGGCTGATATCACAAGTGTCGCCAAGGCAGTCGAAGATGCCGGTGCGACTGGTTTCACCATGATTAACACCTTGGTTGGTACACGCTATGACTTGGCTACTCGCAAACCTATCATTGCCAATGGCCAAGGTGGTATGTCAGGCCCAGCTGTCTTCCCAGTAGCCCTTAAGCTTATCCGCCAAGTTGCTCTAGCATCAGACCTCCCAATCATCGGTATGGGTGGCGTGGATAGTGCCGAAGCGGCTATCGAAATGTTTATCGCTGGTGCTTCAGCCATCGGTGTCGGAACGGCCAACTTTGCAGATCCCTATGCCTGCCCTAAAATCATCGACCGCCTCCCTGAAGTCATGGACAAGTACGGCATCACAACACTTGAAGACTTACGTGAGGAAGTTCGAACAGACTTGTTGGGGAAATAGAATAAAAATAGCATTGTTAAGGAGTTCAACAAAGGTATAATTACTTTCATCTCCCTTTGACATTCCCTTATAAAAGCGCTATAATAGAACAAATTGAACTGAACCTTTAATCGAGTCCAGAGAGGCGAGAAAGGTGTACTGAGATGCTACGGCATCACTAAAGGGTAGGGACTGCCCTATTTTCGTGCAACCTTCGCTGACTGGCGGAGGTTTTTTGTGTGAAAGGATATAAGAAATGAGAGAAAATCGTCCTGTTATTGCCCTTGATTTCCCGACCTTTGAGGATGTGAAGGCTTTCCTTGCTAAGTTTCCCGCTGGTGAAAAGCTCTATGTGAAAATTGGTATGGAACTTTACTATGCGGCTGGGCCTGAGATTGTGCGCTACGTTAAAGAGCTTGGTCATAGTGTTTTCCTTGACCTTAAGCTTCACGATATTCCAAATACTGTGAAATCAGCTATGCGTGTCTTGTCTAACCTTGGCGTTGATATGACCAATGTGCATGCGGCTGGTGGTGTGGAAATGATGAAGGCTGCGCGTGAGGGCTTGGGAGATGGTCCTATTTTGATTGCTGTAACACAGTTGACCTCTACCTCTGAAGAGCAGATGCGTGATTTCCAAAATATCCAAACCACACTTCAAGAATCAGTGGTTCATTATGCTAAGAAGACTGCTGAAGCAGGTCTTGATGGTGTTGTCTGCTCAGCACACGAAGTAGCAAAAATCAAAGAAGCGACGAATGAAGATTTCGTTTGTTTGACACCTGGTATTCGTCCAGCAGGAGCAGCAGTTGGTGACCAAAAACGTGTCATGACACCTGCCGATGCTCGTCAAATTGGTTCAGATTACATTGTTGTAGGTCGTCCAATTACACAAGCTGATGATCCAGTAGCAGCTTATCACGACATCAAGGCCCAATGGAACGGTCAATAAATTTTCAAAAAGACCTTATTTCATAGGAAAATAGATGGAATTAGGTTATAATAAAGAATAGAAAACGCTTTACGGAGGATAATAATTATGACATTAGCATCACAAATCGCATCTGACTTGCTCGATATCAAGGCTGTTTACCTTAAACCTGAAGAACCATTTACATGGGCATCAGGAATCAAATCACCAATCTACACAGACAACCGTATTACTTTGTCTTACCCAGAAACTCGTACACTTATCGAAAATGGTTTTGTGGAAAAAATTAAGGAAGAATTTCCTGAAGTAGAAGTGATTGCTGGTACTGCAACTGCGGGTATTCCTCACGGTGCGATTATCGCTGACAAGATGAACCTTCCATTTGCCTACATCCGTAGCAAACCAAAAGATCATGGTGCTGGTAACCAAATCGAAGGTCGTGTGGTTAAAGGCGAAAAAATGGTTGTTGTTGAAGACTTGATTTCAACTGGTGGTTCAGTACTTGATGCTGTAGCAGCTGCAGAGCGTGAAGGGGCTGATGTTATCGGTGTTGTGGCTATCTTCACTTACGAATTGCCAAAAGCTGAGAAAAACTTTGCGGATGCTGGTGTGAAATTGGTCACTCTTTCAAACTACACTGAGTTGATCAAAGTCGCTAAAGTTCAAGGCTACATCACAGCAGATGGACTTCAACTTTTGAAGAAATTTAAAGAAAATCAAGAAACTTGGCAAGACTAATTATCATGATTTAAGGCGGAACGTTTCAGGCGTTTCGCTTTTTTTAGTATAATTTAGGAAAAGATAAGCAGGGAGAGTATAAGATGACAATTAATGAGTGGTCAGATGCAACAGCAATGGCTCAAGCCGTGCAAAATAAGACGGTCAGTCCCCGAGAACTAGTGGAGGCTACCATTCGTGAATCGGAGAGAACGAATCCTAAGATAAATGCTATCGTCAGTCAACGCTACGAGAAAGCATTGAAAGAAGCAGAAACTAGAGACTTTTCAGAGAAACCTTTTGCTGGAGTTCCAATTTTCCTAAAGGATTTGGGGCAGGAGCAAGCTGGTGAGCCTTCAACTGCAGGTTCTCTACTATTTACAAGTTATCGTGCTAAGGAAAGCGATAATTATGTTAAGAAACTTGAGGAATTGGGCTTCATTATTTTAGGGCGTTCTAGCACTCCTGAGTTTGGATTCAAAAATATCAGTGATGCTCAGATTCATGGTCCTGTTAACCTGCCCGACGATCTGACACGTAATGCTGGTGGCTCAAGTGGTGGTGCGGCAGCTCTTGTGAGTTCTGGCATTTCTCCCTTGGCACCAGCTAGTGACGGTGGAGGCTCTATTCGTATTCCAGCCTCCTTTAACGGCCTAATTGGTCTTAAGCCTACAAGAGGACGGATTCCTGTCGGTCCTAGTTCTTTCCGCGGATGGCAGGGAGCCTCTGTCCAGTTTGCTTTGACTAAGACTGTACGCGATACAAAACGCTTGCTCCATCACATGCAGACGTGTCAGATGGAAAGTCCCTTTATTATACCGAAGCTTAGCAAAGTGTCTTTAGAAGAAGCAGTTAGACCTTTGAAGATTGCTTTTTCGACTCTCTCTCCTATTGGTGGTAAGGTGTCTGAATCTGCTATTGCGGCGACAAAAAAGGCTGCTAGAGCCTTGGAAAGTCTAGGACATCATGTGCATGAAATCAGCGATCAGCCCTTGAATGGGATTGAAGCCATGCAGTCTTATTACATCATGAATAGTGTGGAGACAGCAGCCATGTTTGATTCCATAGAGGCTGGTTTGGGACGGAAGATGACCTTTGAAGATATGGAGTTGATGACTTGGGCTATTTTCCAATCTGGGCAAAAGATTCCTGCTAAAATTTACTCTAAAATCCTTGCCCAGTGGGATCAGTATAGCCATCAGATGGCGAAATTTCATGAGTCTTACGATATTCTTCTGACACCAACAGTTGCTGATGTGGCACCTAAGCATGGACAGTTTGCCCTCTCTGAAAACTTACAAAATCAACTCAAACATATGGCTGATTTTGACTGGCCAAAGCAACAGGAACTTATTTGGGAAATGTTTGCGGATAGCTTAGATTGGACACCTTTCACGCAACAAGCTAATCTAACGGGACAACCATCGATTTCTTTACCTGTCTATCGGGACGAGCAGGGTCTTTCACTCGGTGTTCAATTAACAGCTGCTAAGGGAAGAGAGGACCTCCTCTTACACTTGGCCCAACAGATGGAAGAACGTTCGTTTTTTAGCTAGACATTCTCATTTCCGGTTCAATATTTTGTGAAACCCTTTCAAATAGTGTAGGCTAAGATTATAAGTTTTTAACTTAACTTCATTTTTTAAGGAGAGACACATAGATGAAAAAGAGATTTTTCGCCGTATTTAGCCTAATTTTGGCTGCGGTCTTTTTGGTTGCCTGCTCGTCACAGAGTACAGGTGAGAAGAACTGGGAAAAGATTGAGAAACGTGGAAGCATCAAGGTTGCGACTGCTGGAACTCTTTACCCACAAAGCTACCACGATGATAAGAACAATTTGACTGGTTATGACGTTGAGATTCTCAAAGAAGTTGGAAAACGTCTTAAGTTGAAAATTGACTTCACGGAGATGGGCGTGGATGGCATGCTTACCGCTGTAAATAGTGGTCAAGTCGATATCGCTAACTACTCACTCGAAGATGACAATAAGAACGTTAAAAAATTCTTGCGTTCTGAACCATATAAGTATTCATTTACATCCATGGTAGTTCGTGAATCAGATAACTCAGGAATTTCTTCATGGAAGGACCTCAAAGGCAAGAAAGCAGCAGGTGCTGCAAGTACTAAGTACATGAAGATTGCCAAAAAAATGGGTGCTGAACTTGTCGTGTATGATAATGTTACCAATGACGTTTACATGCAAGATTTGGTAAATGGTCGTACAGACGTTATCGTCAACGATTACTACTTGCAAAAGATGGCAGTAGCCGCTATCAAAGATAAGTACCCTGTTAAGATCAACGATGGTATCTACAGTAACCCTTACTCAACAAGCTTTACTTTCTCATTGAAGAATAAAACCCTTCAAGAAAAAGTCAACAAAGCTATCAAAGATATGAAGAAAGATGGTACCCTTACCAAGATTTCAGAGAAGTTCTTTGCTGGTCAAGACGTTACAAAGAAAACGAAAGTTGACTACACTGAGATTGACATCTCTGATGTTGAATAATATGAGCGATCCGATTGGGTCGCTTATTTGCTAAAGAAATGTTTAGAAAGATAGACTTATGATTATTGATTTTTCACTGATTCTAAAAAGCATTCCCTATGTCCTATCAGGTTTGCCCTATACTTTGGGGATTTCCCTTTTAAGCTTTATGGTAGGGAATGTATTTGCCATCATCCTTGCCTTTATGCGGATGTCGCAAAAGCCTTGGTTGAAGTATCCTGCCCGTGTTTATATTTCCATCATGCGTGGAGTCCCTATGTTGGTCGTGCTCTTCATTCTTTACTTTGGTCTGCCTTACGTTGGTGTTCAGCTGCCCGCCCTTCTTTGTGCCTTTATTGGTTTCTCCTGTGTTAGTGCCGCTTATATGGCAGAGATTTTTCGTTCATCCATAGCTGCCGTAGATAAGGGGCAGTGTGAAGCCGCTCGCTCTCTTGGTCTTCCTAAGAAGTCTATTATCCGTCGAATTATCTTACCTCAGGCCATGCGTATAGCAGTAGCACCTCTTGGTAATGTCATCATTGACATGGTAAAGAGTTCCTCGTTGGCGGCTATGATTACAGTGCCTGACATTTTCCAAAATGCTAAGATTATCGGTGGGCGTGAGTATGACTACATGTCTATGTATATCCTAATCGCCCTTATTTACTGGACTTTGAGCTTTACTTTTGAACTGCTTCAAGGCTATCTTGAAAAACGTTTAGCTACCTATTGATTATTAAAAAATTGTTTTATTATCTAATAAAACATTGAAATTTATTTAATTCTAATCTTATAAATGTGGTATAATAAAAACGATTTAACAATCAGAAAGGTATTTTGGAATGAAGAAGAAAACAGTCGTTGCAACGACCCTATCAACCCTACTTGTCTCAACTGCCATCTTGGCAAATGCTGTCCAAGCAGACGAGGTAGAAACTCATGCAGCTGTAACAGCACCAAGCACTGAAGTAGTAGCTACAGAGGCAACTACCAATGCGACATCTACTGTAGCAACAACTGCATCTAGCGAGTCTGCATCACCAGTAGCTAGTTCAACATCAGTTGTTACTGCTTCAACAGCTGAAACAAGCGAAACACCTGCTGCTACAGCAAGTGAAACAGCAACTGCAGCCGCAACTCCTACAACAGAAGTCGTGACAAATGCTAGCACAAGTGCCAGCAACGACACTGTAACTGTCCTTCACACCAACGATGTTCACGGTCGTATGGTTGAAGATGATCGTAACGGAGTTATTGGTGATGCCCTTTTGTCTGGTATCGTAAATGATTCTCGTTCAAAAGGAACAACCCTTGTCTTTGACTCCGGGGACTCATTCCAAGGACTTCCAATCTCAAACAGTTCTAAAGGTGAAGACATGGCAAGCGTCATGAATGCTGTTGGTTTTGATGCCATGACAGTGGGTAACCATGAGTTTGACTTTGGTCTTGACCAATTGCGTCGTTTGAGCAAACAAATCAATTTCCCAATCATCACATCTAACGTATATGTAGATGGCGTCCGTCTTTTCCAACCATCTACAATCGTTGACAAAACACCTGGTGTTGATGGAGATGAAGTAGTTGTTATTGGTGTCACTACACCTGAGACAGCTACTAAGACACACCCTCGTAACATTCCTGGTGTCTCTTTCACCGATCCTATTACTGAGGTTAAGGCTGTTGTTGACCAAGTGGAATCAAATGCCCGTGCCGAAGGTAAGGAATACAAGACTTATGTTGTCCTTAGTCACTTGGGTATTGATACAACAACTCCAGTTGAATGGCGTGGATCAACTTTGGCAGAAGCTCTTTCAAACTATGCACCTCTGAAAGGAAAACGTGTTCTTGTCCTTGATGGTCACTCACACACTCTCCACACAGCGACATACGGCGATAACGTTACTTACAACCAAACTGGTAGCTACCTTAACAATGTTGGTCGCGTCGTTTATAATTCTGACCGTGTCTTGTCACATGGCGTGATCTCACACGACGAAGCTAAAAAGAATTATCAAGTTAACCCAACAGTTAAAGCTATGATCGATGATATCCAAGCTAAGTACAAGGCGGATTCTTCGAAAGTCGTAATTGAAAATAGCCCTGTTAAACTTAGCGGTGACCGTATGGACGTTCGTGTTCGCGAAACGAATCTTGGTAATGTGGTCGCAGATGCTCTCTTAGATTACGGACAATCAGCTTTCACACACAAGTCTAACCTTGCCGTAACAAATGGTGGTGGTCTTCGTGAAACAATTGCCAAAGACAAACCAATCACTAAAGGTGATATCATTGCCGTTCTTCCATTTGGTAACTCAGTTGCTCAAATTCAAGTAACAGGTCAAAATATCCATGATATGTTTGTCAAATCTCTTGGTTCTATTCTCCAAGTTGACGAAAGTGGTAAAACTGTTCTGGACGAAAATGGCCAACCTCTTCTTGAACCATCTGGTGGTTTCCTTCAAGTCTCAGGAGCTCGTGTTTACTATGACACAACTCTTCCAGCTGAAAAACGTATCTTGTCAATTGACATTTTGGACCCAGAAACTGGTGTCTATAAACCACTTAACACTAACGAAACTTACTATCTTGTAACCAACGACTTCTTGGCTGCTGGTGGTGATGGCTTCACTATGCTAGGTGGTCCTCGTGAAGAAGGTCCTTCAATGGACACAGTCTTTGCTGATTACTTGACACGTGCAGACCTTTCTAAGTATGCCGTTATCAATCCAAACTCACGTACCATTTCAATTTCAAGTGCTGATTTTGCTGCCTTGAACAAAAAAGAAAATGCAGCAGACCCTACACTTAATCCATTGAAACCAGTCACTCCATCAACTATTACTAAAGATTTAGAAACTAGCAAACCAGTGGTGTCTAAAGTAGTGACAACGCCTAATGGAAAAGTATTCTTCATTTCAACAAGAAGCGAAGCACTTAAAGAAACTGAAAAAGTGACAGAAGCTTCTGCCCAAACTGAAATCCTTCCTACAACAGGTGACAAGGGCTCACACGCAGGTCTCCTCGGACTTGGTATGTTGCTCACTCTCTTTGGACTTAGTGGTAAACACAAAGGCAAAGAGAAAAACTAAGAAGTTTGCAGATAAAAAAAGAGTTAACCATTTGGCTAACTCTTTTTTGTTTTCTTCTTGTTGCTATGTGTTTTTCGATACTGGCTTGGTGTTTGGTCGTAATAGTGTTTAAATTGGCTGTTGAAATTGGATAGGTTATTAAAACCAACATTAGTAGCAATTTCCAAAACTGGTTTAACGCTATTACGAAGCTCCTCGCAGGCAGCATTGACTCTTGCCTGAATGATAAATTCTGTACAAGAGGTACCTGTATGTTGCTTAAAAATCGTCATAAAGTGGGTCTTACTATACCCCATAAGCTCTGATAACTTTTCAATCGTGAGATTTTCGGAATAATGTTGGTTAATGTAATCAATGATTTCCCGAATCTTTTCATTCTTACGATAATGATCATCAGAAGTTTTTCGCTCTACCAAACGATAGAAGTAGAGGAGGTAGATTAATTCTTCAAGTTTTGACTTGAGAAGAAGTTCATAGTGACGATCTTTCTGACGAATCATCTTAAAAATCTCAAAGAGGAGAGCTTTGATTTCCCTATACCCCTCGTCTGACGGTCTCAGGCATTGTTTAAACTTGAAATTAGAATTCTGTAAAGGCTGTAGGTAGCGTAGACTAAGCGGATCCACCAGCGACTGCCCCAACATATCCAAATGAAAATGTAGGGTGTCCGTATGATGAGGCTGATTATCTACGGGGTGAATCGAATGAAGGCCATTCGGACGTATTAAAAAGATATCTCCAGCCTGACTATCAAAATAGTCATAATCAATATGATAACGAGCAGTCCCCTCATAAACATATTGAATCTCAAGCTCAGGATGCCAATGAAAAAGAATATCAGGGCGCCCATTTTCAACCTTGGTTTCCGTCAATCGAAATGGAAGCAGATTATCGTCAAAGTCTATCAAATGTTTTAAATCAGTATCAGTAGTTGCTTGACTCATGGCAAACCTTTCAAAATCATAGGATAGTACCATGATAGCATTTTCTTTCTTAAAAAGCTTGAGTAAATCGTCTGATGGTATTGATAGGTTTTATTTTACATAATTTTATTTCTGTATTTATGATGCAAAAATAAAAAGATGACAGAGCATCTTTTTACATAAATTTAGTTATGTTTATTTTCCTAGACAGAACTGGCTAAAGAGTTGTGTAATGAGTTCATCTGGGGCAGCGTCACCAGTAATTTCTCCCAGAATTTCCCAAGTGCGTGTCATATCAACCTGTAGGAGGTCAACAGGCATGCCTAATTCAAGACCTTGATTGACTGCTTCAAGGCTTTCGAGGGCTTTTTCAATGAGTGAAATGTGACGGGCATTTGAGAGATAAGTAGCATCTTTCTCCACTAGACCAGCATTATCAAAGAAGAGCTGATTGATACGATCTTCAATTTTGTCAATGTTTTCATTCTTGAGGACTGAAATTGGGATAACATCTTCAGGAAGCTCTTCCATTTGGATTGCTTGTGGAAGGTCTGTCTTATTTAGGAGAATGATACGATTGCTATTTTGGCTGATTTCGAGTAATGTACGGTCTTGCTCAGTTAACGGTTCCGAGCTATTAAGGACAAGAAGAACCAGGTCAGCCTCTTCGAGAGCTTTCTTAGAACGTTCCACACCAATCTTTTCAACAACATCATCTGTGTCACGGATACCTGCGGTATCAATTAACTTAAGTGGAACGCCTTTGATATTAACGTATTCTTCAATGACATCACGTGTTGTACCCTCAATGTCTGTAACGATAGCCTTCTCCTCACGTAGGAGATTGTTAAGAAGACTAGATTTTCCGACATTTGGTCGACCAATGATTGCTGTTGAAAGACCTTCTCGTAGGATTTTTCCTCGTTTGGCAGTAGCCAAAAGATTTTCTAGAAGTGCTTGGAATTCTTGAGTCTTTTCACGGACAAGATTTGTAGTAACTTCTTCAACATCATCATACTCTGGATAATCAATATTCACTTCGACTTGAGCTAAAGTGTTAAGGATTTCTTGGCGAGTGTTGTTAATGAGATGCTTGAGCGAACCATCAAGTTGAGAAACGGCAACGGCCATAGCCTTATCAGTCTTAGCACGAATCAAGTCCATGACAGCTTCAGCCTGGGTCAAGTCCACACGACCATTCAAGAAGGCACGTTTAGTAAATTCTCCAGGTTCGGCCATACGAGCACCAGAACGGATAAGGAGTTGAAGGATTTCATTGGTTACAGCGACACCACCATGGGTGTTGATTTCCACGACATCCTCACGCGTAAAGGTCTTTGGTGCACGCATAACACTGACCATGACTTCATCAATGGTTTCATCATTTTCCACGATATGACCGTAATTGATAGTATGTGAAGCGACCGTTTCTAAATTTTTTCCTTTGAAAACCTTATTAGCAATAGCAACTGCATCGGTTCCAGATAGGCGAACGATACCGATAGCACCTTCACCTAAAGGTGTTGAAATTGCAGTAATCGTATCAAATTCTTTGGTAATTGACATAGTTATTCCTTTGGATTTTTTCTGAATTAGTTGTAAAATGATTTAATTTCATTGTAACGCAAAAGACCAGTAGTAGCAAGGATTGGTGCCGATAAAGTCAAGAAAAAAGAGCCTAGGCTCTTTTTGTTTATTTGTGACGTTCAAAGTATGATTTAGTTTCTTTGAAGATGATTGGTGAGAGAACAAGGAGGGCAATCAAGTTAGGCAATGCCATCAAACCGTTTACGATATCCGCAATTTTCCAAACAACATCAAGTGTGAGGTATCCACCAAGGGCAACCATGACTACAAAAATGAGGCGGTAGAGTGGAAGGAATTTCGTTGATTTGAAAATGAATTCGAAACAACGTTCACCGTAGTAAGACCAACCCAAGATTGTTGTAAAGGCAAAGAGAACCAAAGAAAGTGTTAAGGCAATTTCACCAAATGTACCAAAAACAGAAGAGAAGGCTGCTTGTGTCATTGGGGCACCTTCTAGGCTACCTGACCATTGACCCGTTACAAGGATAGCAAGACCAGTAAGCGTACAGATGATAATCGTATCAATGAAAGTACCTGTCATTGAAATCAAACCTTGTTCAACAGGTTCTTCAGTCTTAGCAGCAGCTGCAGCGATAGGAGCTGATCCAAGACCTGACTCATTAGAGAAGACACCACGCGCAATACCAAGACGCATAGCAACCATGACTGTTGCACCAGCAAAACCACCAACGGCTGCTTTACCAGTAAAGGCAGATTGGAAGACCATTCCAAGGACTGGAAGAAGTTGATTAAAGTTAGTAAAGATAACCACAAGAGCTGCTAAGATATAGAGCCCAGCCATAAATGGTACGACCTTTTCAGAAACTTTAGAGATAGATTGGATACCACCAAAAATGATAGCAGCAGTGATAAGAGCAAGAATGACACTTACGATTTTTGGTGACCAGTCAAAGCTATTTTGAAGTGAAGCGGTGATTGAGTTAACTTGAGAGAAAGTACCAATCCCCAACCATGCAACAAGCACACCTGCAAAGGCAAAGAAGTAGGCCAAAGGTTTAGCAATTGTTTGCCATTTCCCAGAAAAACCGTGTGTGATGTAATACATTGGACCACCAGAGACATTACCTTGGTCGTCAAGTGTACGGAATTTAATAGCCAAAAGACCTTCGGAATATTTGGTTGCCATACCAAAGAAAGCGGCAATCCACATCCAGAAAAGGGCACCTGGTCCACCAGTCTTGATGGCAGTAGCTACACCGACAATGTTACCTGTACCAACAGTTGCTGCGAGAGCAGTCGCAAGGGCTGCAAAACTAGAAATATCACCTTCCCCTTTATCTTCAGCAAAGATAAGTTTAAAAGCTTTAGGAAGACGAAGAACTTGCAAAAGACCAAGACGAATTGTAAGGTAAATCCCAGTTCCTACAAGAAGGACCAGAAGGGGTGGACCCCAGACAAAATCATCAATGGTAGTAAAAAAGTCTAACATAAATTTACAATCTCCTTTAACCGAGACGTCAAAAAAGAGGTTTGGCTTGACCAGACCTCTGAGAATACAAAGCTATTACTACAAGTTAAAAAACTTGCGATGCTTTCTGTCCTTTTACCTGAGAGTTTCGGTTGTTACCCCTTGCCCCTTCGGTGTCTTGTATACAGCTAAGGCTGCTTCAAGATCTCTCCAGAAGTCCGTCAATCACCAGTCATCCTGATGACATCACTCGGTTCTTATTTTATTGTGATTCTATCTTATCGAAAAAAACGAACAGTGTCAACACTAATTTTCATCAAAACTATAAAAATCCGAATATTATTCTTTAGAATGTCTTCCTCTAAAGCTAGGAATATGGGCAATCTTAAGCAAAGTACTTCCAATAAAAACAAACAATTATCTTCTAAAGTTATTTCAGATCCATTATGAATAGAATCTGCATTTTCATCCAAAAAATGATAAAATAGTAGAGCTTATTTTTGAGAATGGAGAATATGATGAACCCATTATTAACTGGTATGAATGACAAACAGGCCGAAGCCGTCCAAACGACTGAGGGGCCTTTATTGATTATGGCTGGTGCAGGATCTGGGAAGACACGTGTGCTTACCCACCGCATTGCCTACCTCATTGACGAGAAAATGATTAACCCCTGGAATATCCTAGCCATTACCTTTACCAATAAGGCAGCTCGTGAGATGCGTGAACGTGCTATGGCTTTAAATCCAGCAACTTCAGAAACCTTGATTGCAACCTTCCATAGTATGTGCGTGCGAATTCTTCGTCGTGAAGCGGACCATATTGGCTACAACCGAAACTTTACTATCGTAGATCCTGGTGAACAACGTACTTTGATGAAACGTATTCTCAAGAATCTTAACCTAGATCCTAAGAAGTGGAATGAACGTGCCATCTTAGGGACGATTTCCAACGCCAAAAATGACCTCTTGGATGAAGTGGCCTACGAGCACCAGGCCGGTGATATGTACACCCAAATTGTTGCTAAATGTTATAAGGCCTATCAAGAGGAGCTCCGTCGTAGTGAAGCTATGGATTTTGACGATTTAATTATGATGACTTTGCGTCTCTTTGACAAAAATCCTGATGTTCTCGCCTATTATCAGCAGCGTTATCAGTATATTCACGTGGATGAGTACCAAGATACCAACCATGCTCAATATCAGTTGGTAAAACTCTTGGCTTCTCGCTTCAAGAATATCTGTGTCGTAGGTGATGCTGACCAATCAATCTACGGTTGGCGTGGGGCTGATATGCAGAATATCCTTGATTTTGAGAAGGACTATCCTGAAGCCAAGGTAGTTCTCTTGGAAGAAAACTACCGTTCAACCAAGAAAATTCTCCAGGCGGCCAACGAAGTCATCAAGAACAACCGCAATCGCCGTCCTAAAAAACTTTGGACTCAAAATGATGACGGTGAACAAATCGTTTATTACCGTGCTAATGACGAGCGTGATGAAGCTGTTTTTGTTGCTTCAACTATTGATAACATTATTCGTGAAGAGGGTAAAAACTTCAAGGATTTCGCTGTACTTTATCGTACTAATGCTCAGTCTCGTACTATCGAGGAAGCCTTGCTCAAGTCTAATATTCCTTATACCATGGTTGGTGGTACCAAGTTCTATAGCCGTAAAGAAATCCGTGATGTCATTTCTTACTTGAACTTAGTTGCCAATCCTGCGGATAATATTAGCTTTGAACGTGTGATTAATGAACCTAAACGTGGAGTTGGGCCTGGTACGCTTGAAAAGATTCGCACCTTTGCCTATGAGCAAAACATGAGTCTCCTAGATGCATCAGCTAATATTATGTTGTCACCGATCAAGGGGAAAGCAGCTCAGGGCGTTTACGATTTTGCTAACATGATTCTGAATCTACGTGACCAGCTAGATGGGCTAAGCATCACTGAAGCTGTAGAGACAGTTTTAGATAAGTCTGGTTATCTGGATGCTCTTTCTATGCAACAAACACTTGAAAGTCAAGCACGCATTGAAAATATTGAAGAATTCATGTCTGTTACTAAGAATTTTGATGAAACCAACACCGATGGTACGGAAGACGAGACTGGTATTGACCGTTTAGGCCGTTTCTTGAACGATCTAGCGTTGATTGCTGATACGGACGATGGTGATATGGAAGCAGCAGAAGTAACCTTGATGACTCTCCATGCTGCTAAAGGACTTGAATTTCCAGTTGTCTTTCTTATCGGTATGGAAGAGGGGGTCTTCCCTTTGTCTCGTGCCTCAGAAGATCCAGAAGAACTCGAAGAAGAGCGTCGCTTAGCTTACGTAGGTATTACCCGTGCTGAAGAGATTCTTTTCCTTACCAACGCTAATACACGTACGCTTTTCGGTAAGACTAGCTATAATCGTCCTAGCCGTTTCTTGCGTGAAATTTCAGATGATTTATTACAATATCAAGGTCTAGCTCGTCCAGCCAATTCATCATTTGGTGTTCGTTTTACAAAGGAAGAGCCAACACAATTTGGTCAAGGCATGAGTTTACAACAAGCGCTTCAGACCAGAAAAGCAAATGCACAACCTCAAAGACATACGGGCGCTCAGCCATTTTCAAAAGCTACTGGCGGACTACCTTTTGGCAAGACTTCAGACTCTGGCAATTCAGCTACTGACTGGGAAATCGGAGATATCGCTCACCACAAGAAGTGGGGAGATGGTACCGTTCTAGAAGTAACTGGAAGTGGCAAGACGCAAGAACTTAAGATAAAATTCCCAGAAGTTGGACTTAAAAAGGTTTTAGCAAGTGTAGCACCTATTGAGAAGAAATAGAAAGGGACCGAAAGGTCCTTTTTATAAGCCCTCCCTATCACATTGATAAAAAATTTCTATTAGACAGCCAGCTTTTCTGGGTGTAGAATGAAGTCAACTTTTGTTTTGGAGGACACCCATATGTCACGAGAATTTTCATTTGAAACCTTACAATTACACGCTGGACAAACACCTGACAAGGAAACAAAATCACGTGCGGTTCCAATTTACCAAACAACTTCATATGTTTTTGACGATGCTCAAGAAGGTGAAGATCTCTTTGCCCTTAGAAAACCGGGTAATATTTACACACGTATTACCAATCCAACAGTAGCAGTACTTGAAGAACGTATTGCAGCCCTCGAAGGTGGTGTTGGTGCCTTGGCTACGGCTTCAGGTATGGCTGCAATCACCTATGCGGTCCTTGGTTTGGCACATGCTGGCGATCATGTTGTTGCTGCGACAACCCTCTACGGTGGAACATTCAATCTCTTAAAAGAAACTCTTCCACGCTATGGTGTCACAACAACTTTTGTAGATGTTGACAATCCTGAAGAAATTGAAGCTGCTATCAAAGATAATACCAAACTTGTCTTGATTGAGTCTTTGGGTAATCCGCTTATCAACATTCCTGATTTTGAAAAGATTGCTGAAATTGCTCACAGCCATAAGATTCCATTGGTTGCTGACAATACTTTTGGGACTCCATATCTCATCAATGTTATCTCCCATGGTGTAGATATCGTAGTTCATTCTGCGACTAAGTTTATCGGTGGACATGGAACAACTATCGGTGGTCTTATCGTCGATTCTGGTAAATTTGACTGGGAAGCTTCAGGCAAGTTCCCACAATTGGTTGACGAAGACCCATCTTACCACAATATCAGCTATACACGTGATGTTGGTCCAGCAGCATTTATCACTGCCCTTCGTACCCAACTTTTGCGTGACACAGGGGCTGCCTTGGCACCTTTCAATGCTTTCTTACTTTTACAAGGACTTGAAACACTTTCACTTCGTGTCGAACGCCATGTCGAAAATGCTAAAAAAATCGTAGACTTTTTGGAAAATCATCCAAAAGTTGAAAAAGTTAACTATCCTGGATTGCCATCAAGTCCTTACTATGACTTGGCACAAAAATACTTCCCTAAAGGACCAGGTTCTATTTTCACTTTCCATGTTAAAGGTGGACAAGAAGAAGCACGTACCGTTATTGATAATCTTGAAATCTTCTCAGATTTGGCTAACGTTGCTGATGCAAAATCTTTGGTGGTTCACCCTGCAACAACAACTCACCAACAATTGGCAGAAGCAGATTTGCTAGCTTGTGGTGTCACTCCAAATCAAATTCGTATCTCAGTTGGTTTAGAAAATGCAGATGATTTGATTGAAGATTTAAAACTAGCCCTTGATAAAATTTAAGTATTCTGATACTAAATATTTTAACCAGCTCTATAGCTGGTTTTTTGTTATACTACCCCTATGAAATTTGTTTTTGATTTGGATGGAACCCTATGTTTTGATGGTATGACTATGTCAAAAGAACTACAAGAGGTTCTTTTAACAGCACCTAAATACGGTCATGAGATTATTTTTGCAACAGCACGCTCTTACAGAGACTGTCTTAGTATTTTGGAGGGAGAATTGAAAAAGCTGACAGTAGTTTTGGCTTAAACGGTGGTGAAGTCTTTCAAGATGAGTGTTTAGTATCGCAATACACAATACCTTCTTATGCTCTCAGAACGATTGTTAGCTACTGTGATACCTATAATCTCCCTTATTTTATTGATGATACCTTTAATTATGCTATTCAAAATCCTGAACAGATTCCTTTCCTTTCAAATGTTGACTCATTAAATAAAGCAAGGATTTTGCCTGTCCAAGAACTTAATAAGCCCATTAAAGCTGTTATTCCACTTGCAGAGCATGAGGATATCCGAGAAGACCTTATCTTTAATCTAAACAAACTGGAATGTTTAGACCTTATTTACCACGATATAGAAAGGTGTCTCTACATTAATCCTAAAGGAGTGACTAAGGCTAGTACAGTTTTAAACCACTTTGGCAGAAACTTTGTAACTTTTGGAAATGACCAAAATGATATTTCTCTTTTCAAAAATGCTATATATGGTGTGCAAGTTGGCAATTATCCTTACCTGAAAGACTTTGCGGATGAAGTCATTCCTGCAATTAATACAGTGATTGCGAAAAAAATTAAACAACTGTTTGAAAAGTTCTAAACAAATGCTTAGTCTTCTTGCTCTATTTACAGTACAATAGTAAAAAAAGTATTGGAGGACTAGCATGCCAACATTTATTGGAAAACCAGTTACAGTAGCAGAAGACAAACAACTTCAAGTTGGAGATACCTTGCGTGACTTTAATTTGACAGCAACAGATTTAACGAAAAAATCACTTTCAGAATTCGATGGAAAGAAAAAAGTTATCTCTATCGTTCCATCAATCGATACTGGTATTTGTTCAACTCAAACACGTACCTTTAACAAGGAATTGTCAGAACTAGATGATACTGTAGTTATTACTATTTCAGTGGACCTACCATTTGCACAAGCTCGTTGGTGTGGTGCTGAAGGACTTGAAAATGCCATCATGCTTTCTGACTACTATGATAATAGTTTCGGTAAAGACTATGGTGTCCTTATTGAAGAATGGCACTTGTTAGCGCGTGCAGTATTAGTGGCAGACGCTGACAACAAGATTACTTATGTCGAATATTTGGACAATATCAATACTGATCCAAACTATGAAGCGGCAGTAGCAGCAGTTAAAAGCTTATAAAAAGGGGCCCCGGTCTCTTTTTTATTTTGCCTTTCTTACAGTTTTTACTTGCAAAAGTATTAGCTTCTTGCTATTATTGTATAGCAACACTCAATACGGATAGTAAAATATAAAAAGGAGATTCAATGTCTGAAAAAGAAAGACCTCAACTGATTATCGATTACGAAGCTAACACAGACAAACTTGTTCGTTTAGGCGATGTTGTCGATCAATTTAAAGGAAAAGCTGTCCCTGCTAAGGCAGAACCTGGCGAATTCGCTGTCATTAATCTATCGGATATGACACCCAACGGCATTGCTTACGATGACCTAAAAACATTTTCTGAGGAACGCCGCAAACTTTTACGCTTTCTCTTAGAAGATGGAGATGTGCTTATTGCATCTAAGGGAACTGTTCAAAAAGTTGCCGTTTTCGAAGATCAGGGCAAGCGTGAAGTTGTTGCCTCATCCAATATTACAGTATTACGACCTAAGGAAAAACTCCGTGGTTTCTACATAAAGTTCTTCCTTGAGACCGAAATTGGTCGTGCCTATTTAGATTATGCTGATAAGGGAAAGGCTGTCCTCAATTTATCGACAGCTGACCTCTTGGACATCATAATTCCTGAGATACCGATTGTTAAGCAAGATTACCAAATTGCGGCCTATCTACGTGGGCGTGCCGATTTCCACCGTAAGATGGTTCGTGCAGAGCAAGAGTGGGAAAATATCCAACACAATGTTACAGAAGCTCTATTTGGAAATTAACCAAAAGCCAGCAAACTAGGATTTGTTGGTCTTTTTTTATTATTCTCGTGTATAATGGTAGTAGTAAATATGTTATTAGGAGGTCATTATGACTACCAACACCATAGATTTATCACAACCAGTCGCAACAATCATAAAAGAGCATCCAGAAGTTAAGGATTTACTGATTGGCCTTGGTTTTAAGCCCTTGTCTAACCCAGCTATGCTAAATACTGTCGGTAAGGTGACCAGTCTAAAAGCTGGCTCTAAGTTAGCTAATATTCCCCTAGATAAGATCAAGCAAACCTTACTATCCAATGGTTATGATGTCATCGGAGACTAATATGGAAAACAATCGTATTCAAATACTCAAAGAAATTCTCCTAGATTTACACCATGGAGCCAGTCCTGAGAGTGTTCAAGAGCGCTTCAATCAACACTTCAAGGGAGTATCTGCCCTTGAAATCTCTATGATGGAGCATGAATTGATGTCATCTGAAGATGGGGTTACCTTTGAAGATGTTATGAGCCTTTGTAATGTCCATGCTAACCTCTTTAAAGGAGCTATTGCTGATGTGGAAGTGGCAGACGCTGATCAAGAGGGTCACCCTGTCTATGTCTTTAAACAAGAGAATTTAGCCCTACGTTCAGCTATTCTCCGTATCCGACGTATCATAGAAAATATCAGTAAGCCTGAAAATGAAGACTTTAAATCTGACCTAGTCAATGGACTTAAACATCAGATGTCTTTATTGGGACAATTCCATAACCATTACACACGTAAAGAAAAGCTCTTCTTTCCAATAATGGAGCGTTATGGTCATGATTCTCCTCCAAAGGTTATGTGGGGAGTAGACGATGATATCCGAAAACTTTTTAGAGCGGCAGAAGCTAAACTAAAAGAACTTCCAGATGCTGATTTAGAAGAATTTTCAAAGTTCTTTGAAGCTTTCTCAGAAGAATTTGAAGCCATGATTTTCAAGGAAGAAGCTATCTTACTTATGATTCTGCTTGAAACCTTCACGCAGGATGATTGGCTTTCAATTGCCGAAGAAAGTGATGCCTATGGCTATGCAATTATAAAACCTACAGCCGTCTGGAAACCTAAGCGTGAGCGTTTTAAGAAAGACAATACGGAAACATCGCAAGAACAGTCAGGTCTGAGCACTGACGCACATACGGGCAATACCCGAATTATTGAAACCCCAGAAGGGCAATTCACCATCAGCTTCACCCCAAAACCAAAAACTGAAACTGTCGTAGATAGAGAAACAACGCAACCTTTTGGCAATGGTTATCTTTCTGTGGAGCAGGCCAATCTCATCCTCAATCATCTTCCTTTGGAAATTACTTTCGTCAATAAAGACGATATTTTCCAATACTATAATGATAATGTTCCAGCCAATGAGATGGTCTTTAAACGAACACCTAGCCAAATTGGACGAAACGTTGAACTTTGTCATCCGCCAAAAGTGCTTGATAAGGTCAAGAAAATCTTTGAATTACTAAGAAGTGGAGAGCGTGACCAAGTTCCAATGTGGTTCAAATCTGAACGTTTAGGAAAATTCGTCTATGTTACCTATGCAGCTGTCAGGGATGACCAGGGAGACTTTCAGGGCGTCTTAGAGTTTGTGCAAGATATTAAACCTTTCTTTGAACTGGAAACCGATCTTAAAAGAGATATTGATTAAAAAAGCTAGTAGTCTTGCGATTGCTTATGACTATAATACTTAAGAGGTTAGAGACTTTGCTCTCTGCCTCTTTATGTTTCTACCTAGCTCTTTAGGATTGCTTTTGATATAATTAAAAGTATGATTTCAGGAATTATTAATCTAAAAAAAGAGGCTGGAATGACCAGTCATGATGCTGTATTTAAACTACGCAAAATATTACAAGAGAAAAAAATCGGACATGGTGGTACCCTTGATCCAGATGTTACCGGTGTCCTACCTATAGCAGTTGGAAAAGCGACTCGTGTCATTGAATACATGACTGAAGCAGGGAAGGTCTACGAGGGAGAAATTACCATTGGCTTTTCGACAACTACCGAGGATGCTAGTGGAGAAATCGTCAAAACAACTCCAGTAACAGAGCTAGAAGAAGCAACCGTTGACAAAGCAATGGCTAGCTTTGAGGGAGAAATCACACAAATTCCTCCTATGTACTCAGCAGTTAAGGTCAACGGAAAGAAACTTTATGAGTACGCACGCGCTGGAGAAGAGGTAGAACGTCCACAACGTCAAGTGACCATTACCGAATTTGTCCGTACCTCACCTATCGAGCTAGAAAACGGCACTGCAAGATTCACCTTCCGTGTTGCTTGTAGCAAGGGGACTTATGTCCGTACCTTATCTGTTGATTTGGGTGCTAAGCTCGGCTACGCGAGTCATATGTCTGCTCTTCGTCGAACAGCCTCAGCTGGTCTAACCTTAGATAAGGCACTAACACTCTCACAAATTTCAGAAATGGTAGAAGCAGGGGATACATCCTTCCTCCTTCCCATCGAATTCGGTGTTCAGGATCTGCCAGCAGTACAGGTTACTGAAGATGATGCTAAAGAAATCTCATTTGGTCGCTTTATTGCTATTGATAGCCAAGAACCCTTGGTTGCGGCCTTTTTAGAAGACAAAGTTCTAGCCATCATGGAAAAGCGAAATCAAGTTTATAAACCTAGAAAAGTATTAAGTCAATGAAAATAACTTCTATTAACGATTATAAAGATATCCATCAGGAAAAGGGTACAGTCCTTGTCTTAGGCTATTTCGATGCGCTTCATCGTGGTCACAAGGTCCTTTTTGATAAGGCGCGCCAGATTGCTGATGACAAACAACTTGAAGTAGCTGTCCTTACCTTTAATGAAAGTCCTCAACTGACTTTTCAACGGTATACAGATGATCTCCTTCTGCATATTACAGCACCTCAAAGGCGTTGTGATCTTTTTGAAGCCTATGGAACAGATCAGCTTTATTTAACAGATTTCAATAGTGATTTTGCCCGAACGAGTTCAGATGATTTCATTGCCCGCTATATTAAGCGTTTAAAAGCTCAAGAGGTTGTTGTGGGCTTTGATTACAAGTTTGGCCATCATCGAACAGATGTGGACTATCTTGCCCGTAATTTTTCTGGTAATGTCCATGTCATTGAAGAGCAACAAAGCGATGGTGAAAAGATTTCGTCAACACGTGTACGTCAATTAATACGAGAAGGTAATGTTAAAGAAGCCAATAAACTTCTTGGCCACGAATTCTCGACACGTGGCATCGTGGTACATGGTGATGCCCGTGGACGAACCATTGGTTTTCCAACTGCTAATTTAGCACCAATCGACAGAACTTTTCTACCTGCTGATGGCGTCTATGTTGCTGATGTGGTGATTGATGGTAAACGCTATCGTTCCATGACTAGCCTAGGTAAAAACGTTACCTTTGGGGGAACAGAACTCCGCCTTGAAGCCAATATCTTTGATTTTGAAGGCGATATTTATGGAAAAACAATTGAAGTTTTTTGGCTGGATTATATTCGTGATATGATTAAGTTCAATAATATAGACGAACTATGTGCTCAACTGGAGGCCGATAAAAAAATCGCGGAAAAATTTTAAGAAAGCGTAGCCAAAACTAATCAAATAATGTATAATGATTAGGAATGTTAAAGTGAAAGGGGTGTTTGCATGGTAACTTTATTTTTATCACCTAGCTGCACCAGCTGTAGGAAAGCACGAGCTTGGTTGACCAATCATGAAGTTGCTTTTGACGAACACAATATTATCACGAGCCCATTAACTCACGATGAGTTGATGAAGATTTTGTCTTACACGGAAAATGGTACTGAAGATATCATTTCAACCCGTTCAAAAGTCTTTCAGAAGCTGAATATCGATGTGGATGATCTGACCATCAAGGAACTCATTCAACTGATTTCTGAATATCCAAATCTTCTTCGTCGACCTATTATTTTGGACAACAAACGCATGCAAATCGGTTTCAACGAGGATGAAATTCGTGCCTTTTTGCCTCGTGATTATAGAAAGCAAGAATTGCGTCAAGCGACCATTCGAGCTGAAATTGAGGGTAACAATGACTAAAGGAAATTATTCCTACCCACTCAATCCATCATGGAGCACTGAGGAAATTACCACAGTGCTTCATTTTTTGAGTCAGGTAGAAAAAGCATACGAGAGCAAGGTTGACCGTGACCAACTCTTGCAAGCCTATAAGGCATTTAAAACCGTTGTTCCAGGTAAAGCGCCTGAAAAGCAACTAGACAAGGCCTTTGAAGAAGCTAGCGGTTTTTCAACCTATCAAGCTGTCAAAGCTGCTAAAGCAAAAGATAAAGGATTTGTATCACTTGGAAAATAAACTGATTTTCGCCAAAGAAATCATCAAAGAAGCTGGTGCTTTTATTAAAGAAAGTTTAAGTAAAACAATCACGGTCGAAGAAAAGACAGCTTTTGATGATTTAGTCACTAATATTGACAAACAGACACAAGATTTACTCGTGGCACGTATTAAATCTGCCTTCCCTTCAGACAATATTTTCGCTGAAGAAAATGGCTTGGTGCATAATATCAAGGATGGAAACGTCTGGGTCTTGGATCCAATTGATGGAACGGTCAATTTCATTGTCCAACAAGATAATTTTTGTGTGATGATTGCCTACTATGAAGAGGGGCAAGGAAAATTTGGTCTCATTTATAACGTCATGGCTGATCAACTTTTCTATGGTGGTGGCCAGTTTGATGTATATTGTAATGACAAATTGCTTCCAGCCTATAAAAGTCGACCTTTAGACCGGTGCCTAGTCGCTAGCAATGGAGCTATGTATGCTAAAAATTTTCACGGCTTAAAAGACCTTATTGATAAGACCTTGGGGGTTCGTGTCTACGGTGGTGCTGGTTTAAGCATGTCAAAAGTCCTATCTGGTCAAATTTTAGCTTACTTTTCAGTTATTTACCCATGGGACTATGCTGCAGCAAGTATTATGGGAGAAAAATTGGGTTATCACCTTGAGACCATTACCGGAGAACCACTGGATTATTCTAGTCGTCAAGCTGTGATGCTTGTGCCTAAAGACAGACTTGAAGAAATCAAGGATATTATGGACTCAGAAAATTAATTTAAAACAAAAAACCATACTGGACAAATCAGAACAGTAAGTTCTCTTGGTTAGTCCAGTTTTTTGATAGAAAGGAAACTATGCAATTTCCATCAGACTTTATAGAAAAATATAATAAGCTCCTTGGAGATGAAGCAGAGGACTTCTTTGCATCATTTGATCAAGAAGCCGTGTCCGCCTACCGTACCAACCCTCTGAAAAAGCAACAGAAAAACTTTCCTGATGCTATTCCTGAAACACCGTGGGGCCATTACGGAAAAATTTCTGGAAAATCTGCCGATCATGCAACTGGTTTGGTTTATTCTCAGGAACCAGCTGCTCAAATGGTTGCTCAAGTGGCAGCTCCGGCCAAGGGAAGTCGAGTCTTAGACTTGGCAGCTGCTCCAGGTGGAAAATCTACTCATCTTCTAAGCTACTTAGACAATACAGGACTGCTCGTCAGCAATGAAATCAATCCAAAGCGTAGCAAAATTCTGGTTGAAAACATTGAACGTTTTGGGGCGAGAAATGTTGTTGTGACTAACACGTCAGCGGATAAACTAGCCAAAGTTTTCAAAAATTACTTTGATACGATTGTCTTTGATGGACCCTGTTCTGGCGAAGGAATGTTCCGTAAGGACCCTGATGCAATCCAATATTGGCACAATGAATACCCTAGTGAATTGGCACAATTACAGAAGGACATCTTATCAAACGGTTTGAAGATGCTCGCTCCAGGTGGACAATTGATCTACTCAACTTGTACCTGGTCTCCTGAGGAAAACGAAGGTGTTGTCGCTTGGATTTTAGAAAATTACCCTGATCTTGAATTGGTGGAAATCCCTAAATGGAACGGCATGAAAGGTGGGATTGATTTTCCAGAAACAGCTCGCATGTATCCGCACCATTTCAAAGGTGAAGGCCAGTTTGTAGCAAAATTCCAGGATAAGCGCTTCCCTGAGCAGACTCGTATCAAAGAGGGAAAATCTAACCTAAACAAGGAGCAGAAGCAACTCTGGGAAGATTTTGCAAAAAAACACCTTAAGACTCGTCTAGATGGTTTACTCCAAGTTTTTGGGGACAATCTCTACCTGCTTCCTAAGGGACTTCCAGACCTTTCTAAAGTTAAAATCGCTCGTAATGGACTGCATCTTGGTGTCTTTAAGAAAAAACGTTTTGAACCAAGTTTTGCTCTTGGAATTGCGTTAACCTCAGATGAAGTTGTTTCAAGTATAGAGCTAACTCAAGACCAGTTTGCCCAATACGTTTCTGGTAATGTGGTCACTCTAGATCAAACACAACCAAACGGTTGGTATCAGCTTTTAGTGGATGGCAATGGATTTGGATTTGCCAAAATCGTTGGAAACACGGTAAAAAACTACTATCCTAAAGGATTGAGATTCCATATATAAGGGCCTGTAATCAAACTTTAATATGACTTAATTATCTTATACTTGGTATAATTAGATAGATGTCTTTTTACAGCATATATATAAGACACTATCTTACTTAAGTTACAAAATGTCGGAGGACAAAAATGAAAAAAACAAAAGTCCTTGCAGTGATTCTGTCACTGGCAATGACCATGCTAGTCTTAACTGGCTGTGCCTCTTGGATTGACCGTGGGCAGTCCATTACAGCCGTTGGTTCTACGGCCCTTCAACCCTTAGTGGAGGCGGCAGCAGATGGGTTCGCTGAGAAGAACCCTGAGAATATCGTTAACGTCCAAGGTGGCGGTTCTGGTACTGGACTTTCTCAGGTACAATCCGGTGCCGTTCAAATTGGTAACAGTGACCTTTTTGCCGAGGAAAAATCTGGAATCGATGCCAGTAAGCTTGTTGACTATCAAGTTGCCGTTGCAGGAATTGCAGTGATTACAAACAAAGAAGTCTCTGTCGATAACCTGACAACTGAACAACTTCGCAAGATTTTCACTGGGGAAATCACAAACTGGAAACAGCTTGGGGGTAAAGACCTAGAGATCACTATTATTAACCGTGCAGCTAGCTCAGGATCACGCGCGACTTTCGATGCAGTGATTATGGACGGCAAATCACCAATACGTACCCAAGAGCAAGATTCTAATGGTATGGTTAAGTCAATCGTTGCTCAGACACCAGGAGCTATTTCCTACCTATCATTTGCCTACCTTGATGATTCTGTTAAAACATTGAAGTTAAATGGATTTGAACCAAAAGCTGAAAATGTTGCAACAAACGATTGGCCTATTTGGTCTTACGAGCATATGTATACCAAGGGAAAACCGGATAGCTATACCAAACAATTCTTAGATTACATGATGAGTGACGAAGTCCAAAAAAATGTCGTCGCAAAAATGGGTTACATTTCCATCCATAGCATGAAAGTTACCAAGGATGCTGATGGTAACGTCTCAAAGAAGAGTGAGGAGTAAGCATGAAAAATGAAGAATTGGTGAAGCAATTAACATCACCCTCTAAAAATTCACGCCTTGAGAAGTTTGGTAAAACAATCACTTTCCTTTGCCTAGCTTTGATTGTTTTTATCGTAGCCATGATTTTACTTTTCGTTGCTCAAAAAGGGCTAGCGACTTTCTTTGTTAATAAAGTTAGCTTGATCGAGTTTCTCTTTAGTGGCGATTGGTCGCCATCTGAAGGCAAGTTCGGAGCTCTTCCAATGATTTTAGGGTCATTCGTAGTGACCTTGCTTTCAGCCTTGGTAGCAACGCCATTTGCCATTGGAGCAGCCATCTTTATGACTGAAATTTCTCCGAAAGGGGCTAAATTCTTACAACCAGCTATTGAACTTTTGGTTGGAATTCCATCTGTTGTTTATGGTTTCATTGGTCTCCAAGTGGTGGTCCCATTTGTTCGCTTAATTTTTGGTGGCACAGGGTTTGGTATTCTTTCAGGTACCTTTGTCTTGTTCGTCATGATTCTACCAACCGTAACCTTTATGACAACAGATACGCTTCGTGCAGTGCCTCGTCACTATCGTGAAGCCAGTCTGGCCATGGGAGCTACACGCTGGCAAACGATTTGGCGTGTGACACTTAACGCGGCTAAACCAGGTATTTTCACGGCCGTTATCTTTGGTATGGCCCGTGCCTTTGGTGAGGCTCTTGCCATCCAAATGGTGGTCGGAAATTCCGCAGTGATTCCAACTTCTTTAACGACACCAGCAGCAACATTGACATCTGTCTTGACTATGGGAATCGGGAATACAGTCATGGGTACTGTTTCAAACAATGTCCTTTGGTCTCTCGCCTTGGTGCTCTTATTGATGAGTCTTGGTTTCAATATGTTGGTGAAATTCATTACCCGTGAGAGAAAGAGAAATTATGAACGCTAAAAAAATTGATAAAATTGCCATCAGCACGCTTTATGTGATTGCTGGCATTATTGTAACAATCCTGGCAGCCTTGATTCTCTATATCTTGGTTCGCGGGATACCACACATCAGCTGGTCTTTCTTGACTAGTCGATCATCATCCTACAAAGCTGGTGGAGGAATTGGGGTTCAACTCTACAACTCATTCTTCCTATTGGTTATTACTTTGATTATTTCTGTGCCTCTTTCAATGGGTGCTGGCATCTTCTTATCAGAATATGCTAAAAAAGGACGACTTACCAACTTTGTCCGTACCTGTATTGAAATCCTATCTTCACTACCTTCAGTGGTGGTCGGACTCTTTGGTTATTTGATTTTCGTTGTCCAATTTCAGTATGGATTTTCAATCCTATCAGGTGCCTTGGCCTTAACTGTCTTTAACTTGCCACAAATGACTCGTACGGTTGAAGATAGCTTAAGAACCGTTCACCATACCCAACGTGAAGCTGGCCTAGCTCTAGGTTTGTCTCGATGGGAAACTATCTGTCACGTTGTTGTTCCAGAAGCCTTACCTGGTATTGTTACTGGTATCGTTCTTGCTTCTGGTCGTATTTTCGGAGAAGCAGCAGCGCTAATCTATACAGCAGGTCAATCTGCACCAGCACTTAACTGGAGCGACTGGAATCCGCTTAGCATCTCTAGTCCAATTTCGATTTTCCGCCAAGCAGAGACACTTGCTGTTCACATCTGGAAGGTCAACTCAGAAGGTACGACACCTGACGCCACTGCAGTATCTGCTGGTTCAGCAGCAGTGCTCTTGATTTTCATTCTGATTTTCAACTTTGGTGCACGTCGTTTGGGAGCTTACCTCCATAAGAAATTAACATCCGCTTAAAGGAGTTATCATGACAAAATATAATTGGGACGAGCGTCATATTATTACCTTCCCAGAGAAGGAGCTCGCTCTTGAAACAAAGGACTTGCATGTCTACTATGGTCAAAAAGAAGCCATCAAAGGCATTGACATGCAATTCGAGAAAAATAAAATCACAGCTCTTATTGGGCCTTCAGGATGCGGTAAATCAACTTTTCTTCGTAGTCTAAACCGTATGAATGATACGATTGATATTGCCAAGGTTACTGGACAAATCCTTTATCAAGGAGTCGATGTTAACGCAAGTAATATCAATGTTTATGAAATGCGTAAACATATTGGAATGGTTTTCCAACGTCCAAATCCATTCGCCAAGTCTATTTACAGAAATATCACCTTTGCTCACGAACGTAAAGGTGTAAGAGATAAGCAAACCTTGGACGAGATTGTTGAAACATCACTTAAGCAAGCTGGACTTTGGGATCAAGTTAAAGATGACCTTCATAAATCTGCCTTTACCCTCTCAGGTGGTCAGCAGCAACGTCTTTGTATTGCAAGAGCTATTGCCGTGAAACCGCAGATTCTCCTCATGGACGAACCTGCAGCTTCATTGGACCCTGTAGCTACTATGCAGCTCGAAGAGACCATGTTTGAACTTAAGGAAGATTACTCTATTATCATCGTGACGCACAATATGCAACAAGCAGCGCGTGCTAGTGATTATACAGCATTCTTCTACCTTGGTGATCTTATCGAATATGATGAAACCAAGAAAATCTTCCAAGATGCTGCCCTACAGTCAACCAGTGACTATGTATCAGGACGCTTTGGATAGAAAGGAGCACTTATGACTGAACCAATCATTTCAATTAATGATTTATCGGTGTATTTCAATAAGAAAAAAGCCCTCAATAATGTGACAATGGATTTCTATCCAAATGAAATCACGGCCCTTATCGGTCCTTCAGGATCCGGGAAATCAACCCTGCTCCGTTCTATCAACCGAATGGGAGATTTAAATCCCGAATGGACACTTACTGGTGCTGTTTCATACAACGGTCACAATGTCTACAGTCCTCGAACAGATACCGTTGAACTCCGTAAAGAAATCGGAATGGTCTTCCAACAACCCAATCCTTTTCCAATGTCAATCTATGAAAACGTGGTTTATGGCCTTCGTATCAATGGTATCAAAGATAAGGCTGTTCTTGATCAAGCAGTAGAAGAATCACTAAAGGGTGCTTCAATCTGGGAAGAGGTTAAAGACCGTCTCCATGACTCAGCACTTGGACTTTCAGGAGGGCAACAACAACGTGTCTGTATTGCACGAGTACTAGCCACATCTCCAAAGGTTATCCTTCTTGACGAACCAACGTCGGCCCTCGACCCTATATCCGCTGGTAAGATTGAGGAAACCCTCTATAACCTTAAAGAACAATACACCTTGTTGCTAGTCACTCGTTCTATGCAGCAGGCAAGTCGTATCTCACAACGAACAGCCTTTTTCCTTGATGGAGAACTCATCGAGTATTCATCAACGAAAGACATGTTCCTAAATCCACAACATAAAGAAACTGAAGATTATATTACCGGTAAATTCGGTTAAGAAAGGACAGATTACTAAAAAAATTATGATGTTACGAACTCCCTTCGAAGAAGAATTAGAAAAACTCCACAACCAATTTTACGCTATGGGTACAGAGGTTGCAGCTCAGCTTAAGAAAGCTGTACGTGCCTTTATCAGCCATGACCGTGATTTGGCTAAGGAAGTCATTGAAAATGACGAAATCGTCAATAACTACGAAACCAAACTTGAGAAAAAATCACTTGAAATTATTGCTCTACAGCAACCTGTATCAAGTGATTTGCGTACAGTTATCACCGCACTTAAAGCATCTAGCGACGTTGAGCGTATGGGTGACCATGCCGTTGCTATCGCTAAAGCAACCATCCGCATTAAAGGTGAAGAGCGTCTAACTGAAATTGAAGCTGAAATCAAGAAAATGGGGAAAGCAGTCCGCCACATGGTCGAAGATGCTCTAGATGTTTACTTGAACAGTGACGAACGACGCGCTTATGAAATCGCAGCTTCAGATGAAATCATTGATAACTATTTCCGTGATATTCAAGCCATGACAGTAGAAGGTGTTCGTAAGAATCCAGATGCTGCCTTCGCTGCCAAAGAATATTTCCAAGTACTTATGTATTTGGAACGTATCGGTGACTATGCCCGCAATCTCTGCGAGTGGGTTGTCTACCTCAAATCTGGTAAAATCATTGAACTGTAGGCAAAGCTTCCAATCTATGTTATAATGGGTTTGTATTGAATAATTCAGACCCTTTTCTTTTGTAAAAGAGTCTAATATCGAAACATTTGTCAGTCTGTTTCGATACGAAAAGTTAGATTAGGAGTATATACGTATGACAGCATCTGTTGCTCGTTTTATCGAAAGTTTCATCCCTGAAAATTACAATCTTTTCTTGGACATTAATCGTTCTGAAAAGACCTTTACAGGGAATGTTGCCATTACAGGTGAAGCCCTTGATAACCATATCTCCCTTCACCAAAAAGACCTTACCATTAGTTCTGTTCTCTTGGATAATGAATCGTTAAGCTTCCAAATGGATGATGCTAACGAAGCCTTCCATATTGAACTTCCAGAGACCGGTGTTTTGACGCTTGTCATTGAATTCTCTGGTCGTATTACAGATAATATGACAGGGATTTACCCATCATATTACACCTACAATGGTGAGAAAAAAGAAATTATTTCAACGCAGTTTGAATCTCATTTTGCGCGTGAAGCCTTCCCATCTGTTGATGAACCAGAAGCTAAAGCTACTTTTGATTTCTCATTGAAATTTGATGCTGAAGAAGGCGATATCGCTTTGTCAAATATGCCTGAGATCAATAGCCATTTGCGTGAAGAGACTGGGGTTTGGACTTTTGAGACAACCCCTCGTATGTCTACATACCTCCTTGCTTTTGGTTTTGGAGCTCTTCAAGGTAAGACAGCGAAAACACAAAACGGTACTGAAGTTGGTGTCTTCGCTACAGTTGCACAAGCTGAAAACAGCGTTGACTTTGCCCTTGATATTGCCGTTCGTGTCATTGATTTCTACGAAGACTACTTCCAAGTCAAGTATCCTATCCCATTGTCATACCATCTCGCACTTCCTGACTTCTCAGCAGGTGCCATGGAAAACTGGGGACTTGTTACCTATCGTGAAGTTTACCTTCTTGTAGATGAAAATAGCTCAGCTACAAGTCGTCAACAAGTAGCCCTTGTGGTTGCCCACGAATTGGCTCACCAATGGTTCGGTAACCTTGTTACAATGAAATGGTGGGATGATCTCTGGCTTAACGAAAGCTTTGCCAATATGATGGAGTATGTTTCAGTAGATGCCATTGAGCCTAGCTGGAATATCTTCGAAGATTTCCAAACAACTGGTGTGCCTCATGCCCTCCAACGTGATGCTACAGACGGTGTTCAGTCTGTCCACATGGAAGTCAATCACCCAGATGAGATTAATACCCTCTTTGATAGTGCTATCGTTTATGCTAAAGGTAGCCGTCTCATGCATATGCTTCGCCGTTGGTTAGGTGACGAAGCCTTTGCTAAAGGACTTAAAGCTTACTTCGAAAAACATCAGTACAACAACACTATTGGACGAGATCTCTGGAATGCCCTCTCTGATGCTTCAGGTAAAGATGTCTCTAGTTTCATGGATACTTGGTTGGAGCAACCAGGTTACCCTGTTGTTAGTGCAGAAGTAGTTGACGACACTCTCATTCTTAGTCAAAAACAATTCTTCATTGGTGAACATGAAGATAAAGGTCGTCTTTGGGAGATTCCATTGAACACAAACTGGAAGGGGCTCCCAGACACACTCTCAGAAGAGCGTATTGAGATTCCAAATTATAACCAGCTTGCTGCTGAAAATAAAGGAGCTCTTCGCCTTAATACAGCAAATACAGCACATTACATCACAGATTATCAAGGTGAACTCTTGGACCAACTCTTAGAGGAATTTGCTAACCTTGATACTGTAAGTAAACTTCAGATTTTGCAAGAACGCCGTCTTCTTGCTGAAAGTGGACGTATCTCGTATGCAAGCCTAGTCGCTCTTCTTGATTTTGTCGAAAAAGAAGAAAGCTTCTTGATTGCTCAAGCTAAGTCTCAAATCCTCGCTGGTTTGAAACGCTTTATAGATGAAGATACAGAAGCAGAAGTGCATTACAAGGCTTTAGTACGTCGTCAATTCCAAAACGACTTTGAGCGTCTTGGTTTCGATGCCAAAGATGGAGAATCAGATGAAGACGAAATGGTTCGTCAAACAGCTCTTAGCTACTTGATTCAAGCAGATTATCAACCAGCAGTCCTTGCGGCCGCAAGTGTTTTCCAAGCTCATAAAGAGAACATTGAAAGCATCCCAGCAAGTGTCCGTGGTCTCGTTCTCATTAACCAAATGAAACAAGAAGACAGTCTAACTCTTGTTGAAGACTATGTCAATGCATATGTAACAACAAATGATAGTAATTTCCGTCGTCAATTGACTCAAGCAGTTTCATACCTTAAAAACCAAGAAGGTCTCGACTACGTGTTAGGTCAGCTTAAAGACAAACATGTCGTTAAACCTCAAGACTTGTACCTATGGTATATGAATTTCCTCAGCAAATCATTTGCACAAGAAACTGTTTGGAACTGGGCGAAAGATAACTGGGATTGGATTAAGGCAGCCCTTGGTGGCGATATGAGCTTTGATAGCTTTGTTAATATCCCAGCTGGAATCTTTAAAACGCAAGAACGTCTTGATCAATATATTGCTTTCTTCGAGCCACAAACAAGTGATAAAGCCTTAGAACGTAATATCTTGATGGGAATTAAGACAATTGCCGCACGAGTAAACTTGATTGAAAAAGAAAAATCAGCCGTTGAATCTGCCCTTAAAGATTATTAATAAGTAAAACAAGCTTTCCTTGAAGGAAAGTTTGTTTTTTGTGTGTAATATTTTACATAAATTTAGTTATGTTTAAGAAAGGACCATAAAATGGTTTTAGCATAATTAAATTTATGTAAACTAAAAATTAACCACTCCAAATAGGAATGGTTAGACTAGGGTAATTATAAATTATCTAGAGCATTTTTTTGCTCATCATTGACGATATGAGTATAAAGATCAGTGACCTGAGTGGAAGCATGGCCAAGTTGGTGGCTAACTAAAACTTGAGACTTGGTAGCATCATAAAGACGTGTTGCCAGAGTATGTCGTAGTTTATGGGGAGTCACACGTATCTTGAAATCCTGAGAATATTTTGCAACCATTTTCTCGATACTTGAAGCATCGATACGGTTTGGAACCCCTCGATATTCCGTTAAAAATAGGGCAAGGTCTTGCTTTTCAGCCTTATAGCGTTTATTACGTATACTAAGATAATTCTCAAGATAAGGTTTTGCAAAACTTGCTACATTAACTGAGTCTCGTTTGCCACCTTTTCGAGTAACATCAATGACCATCATTTTCAGATTGATATCTTTAAGGTCCAGGTTAACAGCCTCAGAAAGTCGAACCCCTGAAGCCAGTAGCAAGGCTATTATCGCTAAATCACGTTCTTTATTCTTGTAAAACGAAGATTTTGCGCGATTTGAGAGCTTAACTTCGTATTCATTTTCGACATAGTCAAGAAATTCCATGGTTTCATCGCCTAGAAAGAGTTTCTGCTTGATATTCTCAGCACGTGCAGCCAAGGTTTCTTTCTTTTTCTTAGTCGAAACTTTTTTCATGACGTTACGATAGAAATATGGCTCACCGTCAGGACCCTCGACCTCCTCAGTTAAATACTTATAGAGACTAGATAGAGCTGAAAGCGTACGGTTAATAGTTGTTTGAGAAACTCCCTGTTTCTTGGAATAGGTATTTAAGGACGGACGTTCACGTAGATAGAGTACAAATGACTCCATGTCTTTTTTAGTTAGATTTTCCAGAGTTTTGATGTCAATTGAGGCAATATCATGAGCATCTGAAATACCTGAGTCAATCAACCAGTCAAAAAAGCGTTTATATTCCTTAAGGTATTCGTATAAGGTCGTAAAAGAATATGGAACCGATAGTTTAGACTGATAATACTCCAGAACAAACCAGGGCATTAGAGATTTGTATTCTTCAATTTTTTCGAGTAAGAGTTCACGTTTCATTTGTTTTTTCTCCAAAATTACTTAATAGAAGTATATCACACCCTTATCTTTCTTTCAAGAAAATTACAGTTTTTCGGAAAGATGCTATAAGGTGTTTTTCACTTAGGAGTAAAATAACTAAAAAAATTTTTAAAGTACATTTTACAAAAAAATTTGAAAAAATAATTTATTCGAACTATCAAAGTTTTTGATTTCTGAAATGACTAAAAATTTTTTTCGGTCAAAAAATCGTCAAAAATGTACTTTATTTACGTGAAAACTAAAAATTTTTTCAAATGTACCTTTTTTCCAAATTGTTACGTCTAAATCATCTTGTATAGGAGATTTTCTAAAACAGTATTCATGATTATCTACAAATTGTTCATCTAAGAATTCTTTTAAGATTTCACGAATCCTGTTTATACATACCTAGTTGTATGCTGTCTTAGCAAATTTTCTATCCTCCTATTTAATATACGCTAAAATAGCATTATACATTTTTGAATACTGTTGACCAACCTTTCTTGCTATCTCTGTACAATCCCTATATTCATAAATATCACTTTTAGCATAGTCAAACAGTTGATGAAATTCATCCATCTCTCCATAATACACTCTCTCTGAATAACACAGAAATTCTTCGTCTGATTTGAACTGATCACCAGTAATATCAAGAATGCACCCATTTTCTAACATTAACCATGTGTGAGATTGATTATCCCAAGATATTTCACCATGTTTTGTGGCATTTATTTCATAAGTGTATATACCATTTTCATACAGAAATTTCGCCAATAGAGAGCTTGCAGAACCACAGCAAGCTTTGGGAAAATGTTTTAAAGTTGGGTCGGAATCAAACTCCCCTTCTCTTTTTGCTCTTTCGATTGCTGTACGAAACTTTTTCGATAAAATAAATGCTTTATCATCCATACGCTTTAACCCCTTCTTCATCTATTTAAAATCATCTAGCAATTCTATCTAGAACTAAATTTCCTAACTACTGTCAGCTTACCGTCTTGCTCTATTGCCCGAGCAATTGAGAATATATCTTCTTCTGCCTCTTGAATCATAGATAGACTGTTACTCGCCCATTCTTTAGCTGAATGCAAGACAATATCGACAAAATAACCAATATCAAAGAATAAAATCACTCCCTAATTGTCAAGTCAAGTGCAACAAAGATGTTCCTCTGATTAAGTGAGTATCT